>Ga0209517_10001463_pt1 | contig 35690 bp, 27 predicted proteins | sample PeaSoiMetSII2010_FD_187695 | JGI IMG/M metagenome (GOLD analysis project Ga0209517, IMG submission 187695) | Peat soil microbial communities from Weissenstadt, Germany - SII-2010 (SPAdes) (version 2) | ecosystem: Environmental > Terrestrial > Soil > Wetlands > Peat | place: Germany... | reverse complement strand
CCTCGCCAAGGATTTCGAGGCCACGATCGCCAGCGCCGTCGCCTGGGTCTTCCTCGCGCACATCAGACTGTTGACGCGCCGTATCGTACGAGCCTGAATTCGTGTGCTTCTTTTCGAGTCAGACTCTAAGAGACAAAAGGAAGGAGATCGCCGATCTGCGGTTATTATCGAAGCTATGTTTGGTAATCATATACACGTTATGCACACGGCAGAAGACGGCTCACCTCTAACTGACGTGAGATCAGCATCACTGCAAACCGGTAAAAACAAGGTAATTCAAAAGTATGGTACTTTTTACTGTGCAAGGATAATTCGATTTTTATATATGATCCTTTACGATCTACAGCACGTTGCACATTCGATGCGACTTTCTGTTCCTTATTTGGATGAGCTATTTTTTCCGTTTATGAACGACGATGCCTACCTGCTCTCACGCAAAACGTTCCCGCCCCGAGGACAATAAGCGCCAAATTGGCATGATCCAAACACCTGCCGCTGTTCATGACTCCGCTCTTTGATCGCCTCGACGCGCTGCCGCCGCTGTCGACGGAGGAGCGGCAGCTGCTCGACAGCGTCCGCGCCCTGGCCCGCGATGAGATCGCGCCGCGCGCCGCCGCCTATGACCGCGCCTCCCAATTTCCGTGGGAGAACATCGAGGCGATCAACGCGCTCGGCCTCAACGCCATGTTCGTGCCCGAGGCGTACGGCGGCGCCGGGATGAGCTATGCCGCCTATCTCGCTTGCGTGCGCGAGATTTCCGCGGCCTGCGCCTCGACCGGGATCATCTGGGCGACCAATTTCCACGCCGCGAAGCCGCTGATCGATTTTGGCAGCGAAGAGCAGAAGCAGCGATTGCTGCCGCGCGTCGCCGAGGGCGCGCTCCTCGCGCTGGCGATCACCGAACCCGATGCCGGTTCGGACGCGACCGGAATGAAGACCCGCTTCACCCCGGACGGCAACGACGCGGTCCTCGTCGATGGCGGCAAAATCTTCATCACCAATGGCGACGTCGCCGACCTGATCCTCTTGTTCGGCAAATGGAGCGAGCTTCCTGACGGTCGCGGCGCGATCACCGCGCTTTATCTCGAAAAGGACACGCCCGGCTTCTCGATCCTGCGCAAGGAAGAGAAGCTCGGCCACCGCGCCTCATCGACCGCGGCGCTCGCCTTCGACCGATGCCGAGTGCCGCGCGCCAATGTGCTCGGCGAGCCAGGCGGGGGCCTGAAGCTGCTGCTCGCCGCGCTCAACAAGTCGCGGCCGAGCGTCGCCGCGCACGCGCTCGGCATCGCCCGCGCCGCGTTCGGCGATGCGGTCGCCTACATCAACGAGCGCCGCCAATCCGGCCGACGCATCATCGAGTTCCAGGGGATCCAGTTCATGCTCGCCGACCTCGCCACCGATCTGGCAATGTGCGAGGCTTGGCTATGGCACGTCGCCGGACTGGTCGATGCCGGCGTCGCCGATATTGGCCCGGAAGCCTCGATGCTGAAAATGGGCGCCACCGACCTGGCGATGCGCATCGCCACCGAGGCGGTGCAGCTCTATGGCGGCTACGGCTACATCGCCGACAACCGGGTCGAGCGGCTATTTCGCGACGCCAAGATCACCCAGATTTGGGAAGGCACCAATCAGCTGCACCGTCAACTGATCGGCCGCAGCTTTATCGAGCGCAAATAAAACGGCGCCCGTCCGAAGACGGGCGCCGCAGTCTCGAAACAAACTCGCGTCAGGCGACGACGAGTTCCGACGTCAGCTCCCTGCCCTTGGTCTCCGGGCTGAGCAGCAACGCTACGACGACGCTCGCCGCCGCGGCGACCGTCCCGACCAGCATCGGGATCACCAGACCGGCATGGAAATACTCGGCACAGAAGGCCAGCACCACCGGTACAAAGCCGCCCCAGATCGCGCCCTGGTGGTAGCAGAAGCCGGAGGCGGTGGCGCGTACCTCGGTCGGGAAGCGCTCCGACAGGTAACTCGGCAACTGGCTGTAGAGAGCGCCGCCGAAGGCTCCCTGCAGGATGTACCCGATGGTGATCCAGGTGAAATCGTTGCTGAGCAGGTAGATCGGCGCGATCGGCACCGCCAACGCGGCGGGGATGATCATCGCCCAACGCCGGCCGAAGCGGTCGCCCCACCAGCCCCAGAAGCTCATCGCCACGAAGCCGACCAGGTTGAAGAACAGGATCGGGATCGCCAGCAACGCCGGGCTCATCCCCAGATCCTTCTGCAGATGGGTCGCGAACAGCGAGGTCAGCGAGTAGTAGAGAACGAAATTGCTCGCCATCCACCAGCAGGCCAGCATCGTGTTGGCCAGCATCCCCTTCTTGAAGATGCTGAGGAGCGGCGCCTTAACCTCGCGGTTTTCCGCCCGCTGCTTGCGCCGGTTCTCGACCCAGAGCGGCGGCTCGTTGACGAACTTGCGCACGTAGAACACCGACAATGCCGGCAGCACGCCGACCCACAACATGCCGCGCCAGCCGATAGAGTTGAAGAAGAGCCCGTAGATCAGGCTCGACAGCGCGAAGCCGATGCCCCAGGAGCCTTGCAGAACGCCGCTCATAAAGCCGCGCGTGCGGATCGGCCACTGCTCCATCGCCAACGCCGCGCCAGCCGGCCACTCGGCGCCCATGCCGATGCCAAGCAACGTGCGACAAACGAACAGGAACATGAAAGTCGGACTAAACCCGGCGGCAAAATTGGCGGCCGAATACCACAGGATCGAGATCATCAAGGGGATCTTGCGTCCCACCCGATCAGCGAGCCAGCCGGAGGCGACCGCACCAATGAGCCGCATCCACAGCGTGACGGTCAGGACGAAGGCCACCTCGGTCAACGGCACGTGGAACTCGTCGGCGATGGGCTTCATGATCAAGAGGAACACGGTGAAGTCGAACGCATCGAGCGTCCAACCGAGCCACGCCGCCCACCACGCGTACCATTGATCCTTGGTCGGCTCGCGCCACCAGGCTACCTGACCTACCGAGTCTGTACTCGCCATCGCGTTGCTCCCCTGTTCGTCGCATTCCACCGGCGCTCAGGCCGGCCGCACCGTTACGCACGCAACATCGTCATGAAGACGAATGCGCGCGCAACTATAAGAGGATCATTTGATCGGCCGCAAGGCAGCAATGTGGCCGTCGGCCCCGGCTCGATACATCACTGGAGCGGGCGGCGATCAACTTTTGGTTACGCCCAAATTTCAGGCCGCGCCCTTTTGCTCTCCTCTCTGGTGCAACCTGGCCTTGACGATATCGGCGCGTCGGCTAAGTTGTTGTCGTTACTGCCGCGCCGTCACACCGGGCGCCGTCCTATCGCTCACAAGGGAGAGCAAAGAGATGTCAAAAGCAATGCGCCTGACAGCTACCGTTTTCGGCGCGCTCGTCGGGGTCGCCGCGATGGTGGGACCGGCGGCGGCACAAAGCGCCGTGAATGTCGGGACCCTGACCTGCAATGTGGCCAGCGGTTGGGGCTTTATCTTCGGTTCGTCGAAGGCGCTCAACTGCACTTTCGCAGGTGTTGGTGGGCGTTATGAGCACTACACCGGCAACATCACCAAGTTCGGTGCCGATATCGGCTACACCTCCGGCGGCGTCTTGGTGTGGACGGTCGTAGCACCGGTCGGGGCCATGGTGCCCGGCGCGCTTGGTGGGAATTACGCGGGCGCCACCGCGAGCGCGACTGTTGGCGTCGGCGTCGGCGCGAATGCGCTGATCGGCGGTTCGACCAACACCATCGCCTTGCAGCCGCTCAGCATCGAAGGCAATACCGGGCTCAACGTCGCCGCCGGCGTCGCCGGGATCCAGCTGGTCCCTGCGCCTTAGCTCCGAGGTCTCTAAATATCGGCGGCGCGGGTTCGGCCACCAGGTTGACCGCGCCGCCGACCTGACCGCGAATTCAAGGAACAGTTGCTAGCCTTCAGCGTTCGTCGATGATGGCGGCGGCGGTACTTTCGCGCCGCACCCAGTGAGGCCGAAGGAGGTTCGCGATGATTGCTCTTGGTATTGGGCACTTGCAGCCGCTGGTCGCGCTGCTTGCCGGTGTCCTCATCCTGTTGGTACCGCGTATTCTTAACTACGTCATCGCGATCTACCTGATCGTCACCGGCATTGTCGGCCTTGGCATCATCCATTAGCCGCTTCTAGGGTCTGTTTCCGGCGAGGCGGTGCAGCTCGTCGTAGACCAACTGGTCGATGTCGAGCCCCTCGCGCCGCAGCCGCTCGCGGTTGCGCGCCGAGTTCTCTCCGGGGATACGGATTTCGGCTACGCCAGGTGCGCGCGGCACCGCCTTGACCCGGTCGATGAGCGCGCTAACCTCGCGCCGGCATTGCTCGAGCGGGATCAGCAGGTCGGGCCGGAAAGCGATGAAGAGATAGCCGTCCACGGCGCCTTCGACCATGCCGGCTCCGCCAAGGACACCGAGAGCCTGGACGATGAGCCCAAGGCCGAACCCCTTGTATCCAGCGAACGGCAGCAAGGCTCCGGCCTGCGCCGCGGCCGGGTCGGTGGTCGGACGCCCGTCGCGATCGATCGCGACGCCTTCCGGCAGAGCCTCGTTGCGGCGCACCCGCAGCTGCAACTCAGTCGCCATGAAGGCCGAGGTGCCCATGTCAAGGATCAGCGGGCCCTCTTCTGTCAGGATGGCGAAGGCGATCGGGTTGGTGCCGAGGACCGGCTTGATACCACCCAGCGGCGCCACCGCACCGCCGCTGCTCGCGGTATGGATCGCGACAAAGCCCTCGCGCGCAATCATCTCGACAAAATAGGCGTTGCGTCCGCTCATCCATGTATTGGTGACGCCGACCAGCGCGATGCAGTGCGCCTTCGCCTTGTCGATAGTCGCTTTCGCTGCGTGGTAAATCGCCAGCATCCCGACATTGTTGCCGCCGTCGTAGAGGGCGGAGACCTCGGTCTCGCGCAGGAGTCGCATCGGTGACCGCGGCAGAGCGAAACGGCGATGCTCGGGAACGTTGAGCAGCTTGGCGAGGCCGGAATACTCATAGCCGCAGAGCGCCGCGTCGATCACGTGGTCGGTGACGACAGCTGCCTCGTCGGGTTCGTAGCCGATCCCACGCAGCGCGCGCTCGCCCAGATCGCGGGCCTCATCGACACTCAAATGAACGCGGCCTGCCGGCATGGAACCTCCTTCTCAGGGCTTTTTTGCGACAAACAACTCGACTGTCGCAGCGTCGAGAATAGCCTCGCTCGCGGCAATGCCGCTTTGAAAAGGAATATTGAAGCGGGTGAACGCATCGAGAAGGATTTTCGCGGCACCAGGCGAATGTGGGTCGCGAACAAAGACGCTCACTCCCATCGCCGCTGCGCCAGGGCGGATAGCGCTCATCTCCGGTCCATGCGCATCCCAGCCGGCAGCGCGCAGCAGGTTGACCAGCTGGTTGGCGTAGCCATAGGCCTCGACATCGTTGGGTACGCACGACACCAGGACCGGAAAGCTGCCGAATTGGCGGAGGTAGTCAGCAAGCTTGGCCGCGGTCTCATCGTCGATCGAGCGGCCTTTGGACTGCGCCCGCAACACCGCGATCTGACGATCGATCTGGGCGACCTGGATGCTCAACGAAACAAGCGCATCCTGGATCGTATCGAAGGATGCCGGGCTCGACTCACTGGCTGGCGGCAGAGTCCGCGACACCGCGTCCCACTGGCCCCACAATCCTTGCAATGCGGCGATTTCGTCGCCGGTTGCGCTCTGGCTGGCGGTCTGGCTTCGTTGCTGCTGCAAGTGCAGATCGGCGCCGGCGAGCCCGCCGCACGCCAACACGGCGACGACCCAGGCGCCCTTAGCCCAGGCGCGCCGCGGCAGCACGACCGCCTCGACCAACGCAATCGCGAACACGATGGCGACCGGTATTCCCGGCCCCCATCGCGCGGCCGCGTCAACCCACTCAGTTAGCTGTGCTGGCATCGCTCAGGCGTCGGGAACGCCTCGTTCGAGCTCGTCGAGCCAGACCGTCGCGTGCGAGTCGGAGGGTGCGCGCCAGTCACCACGCGGCGACAGCGATCCGCCGGAAGAGATCTTCGGCCCGTTGGGCAGGGCGGAACGCTTGAATTGGCTCTGCTGAAAGAAGCGCATGAGAAACACGCGCATCCATTTCTTGATCTCAGCGAGATCGTATGCCCGCCGCCCCGTGTCGGGCGTGTTAGGCGGCCAGGCTCCGCGCGCTGCATCGTGCCAGGCGTTCCACGCCAGATAGGCGATCTTGGAGGGCGCGAAACCATAACGAGTCACATAGTAGAGCGTGAAATCCTGCAACGCGTAAGGGCCAACGATGCTCTCCGTCGACTGAATCAGCCCGTCCTCGTCGGCCGGGATCAGCTCGGGTGAGATTTCGGTGGCGAGAATGTCTTCGAGGATGCGCGCGGTCTTGGCGTCGACATCACCGCTATGCGCGACAAAGCGGATCAGGTGCTGGATCAGCGTCTTTGAAACCGAAGCATTCGGATTGTAATGCGACATGTGATCACCGACGCCATAGGTGCACCATCCCAGCGCCAGCTCGGACAAATCGCCGGTGCCGACGACCAGGGCGGCGTTATGGTTGGCCAGCCGGAACAGGTAGTCGGTGCGCAACCCGGCCTGCACATTCTCATAGGTCACGTCATATTGCTTCTCGCCGCGGCCGGCGGCGTGCCCGATATCCTTGAACAACTGCTCGGCCGCCGGGCGGATGTCGATCTCGTCGCCGGTGACCCCCAGGGCCTTCATCAGGCGCCAGGCATTATTCTTTGTGCCGGCACTGGTCGCGAAGCCGGGTAGCGTGTAGGCCAGCACGTTCTGCCGCGGCAGGCCTAGTCGATCCATCGTCCGCGCCGCGACGATCAGCGCCTGGGTCGAGTCGAGACCGCCCGATACCCCGATCACCAGCTTCTTCAGCCCGGTCGCCGACAGACGTTGTGCCAGGCCTTGGATCTGGATGTTGTAGGCCTCGTAGCAATTGTCGCTCAGCATCGCCGGATCGGACGGGACAAAGGGAAACCGCTCGACCTCCCGGCGCAGCTCGCGCCCCGCCTCTGGGATCGCGAACTCAAACTCGACCCGCCGGAACGGCGACCCCTTGGCATTGATTAGCCTGGCGTTGTCGCCGAACGTGTTGGTGCGCATCCGCTCCTGTCGAATACGGCCGAGATCGATGTCGGCGACGGCGATCTCGGCTTTCTTGCTGAACCGCTCGGTCTCGGCGAGCCAGGCGCCCATCTCGAAGATCCCAGCCTGGCCGTCCCAGGCGAGGTCGGTCGTCGACTCGCCGGCGCCCGCCGCGGAATAGGCGTAGGCGGCGATGCAGCGCGCCGATTGCGCCGCGCAGAGGAGGCGCCGCATCTGCGCCTTGCCGATGGTGATGTTGCTGGCCGACAGGTTCAGCAGCACTTCGGCCCCCGCCGCGGCGCCGGCAATGCTCGGCGGTTGCGGCACCCACAAATCCTCGCAAATTTCGATGTGAAAGGTGAAAGCCGCCGGCCCGGTCGCCGCAAACAGCAGATCGATGCCGAACGGCACGTCCTGGCCGGCCAATGTCATCATCTCGCCGCGCACCGCCTCGCCCGAGGTGAAATGCCGACGCTCGTAGAATTCGCGATAGTTGGGCAGAAAAACTTTCGGAACGATGCCGAGCACCCGCCCCCGATGAATTGCGATGCCGCAGTTGTAAAGCCCGCCCTTTGAGCGCAGCGGCGCACCGACGACAATGATCGGCGCCCGCTTCCGGCTGAGCTCCACCAAGCGGCCGATCTGCGCCTCGACCGCGTCGAGCAGCGCGTCCTGAAACAACAAATCGTCGATCGCATAGGCCGACAGGCAAAGCTCCGGGAAGAGCAGCAGCGCGACCCCGTCCTTGTCGCCGGCCTCGACCAGCGCCGCGACCTGCTCGCCGTTCTTCGCCGGATCGGCGACCGCCACCTGTGGCACACAGGCGCCGAGGCGGACGAATTGATGGCTATAAGGTGAGAAGAACGCTGACATTTGGGCGGAACGCTCGCGCGGCGGAGGTTTGGAACGAGCCATTCGGATCGTCCAACCTACTTATACTCAAAATGAGTATTTTTCAATAAGCACCCCGTCAATCCGCGAACGGGTCGCGCACCAGCACGGTGTCTTCGCGTTCGGGACTGGTCGAAAGCATCGCGACCGGCGCGCCGATCAGCTCCTCCAATCGACGGATATACTTGATCGCGGTCGCCGGCAGATCAGCCCACGAGCGCGCCCCCCGGGTACTTTCGCCCCAGCCCTGGAAGGTCTCGTACACCGGCTCGACCTCAGCCTGCACCGAGGTTCCAGCCGGCAAGTAGTCGTATTTCTTGCCGCCGCAGCGATAAGAGGTGCAGACCTTGATCTCGTCGAAGCCGTCGAGCACATCGAGCTTGGTTAAGGCGATGCCGTCGATGCCACCGAACCTGATCGCCTGCCGCACCATCACCGCGTCGAACCAGCCGCAGCGCCGGCGCCTGCCGGTGTTGGTGCCGAATTCCTTGCCCCGGTCGCCAAGCTTCTGCCCGATCGTGTCGGTAAGCTCCGTCGGGAATGGGCCGCTACCGACCCGTGTCGTGTAGGCCTTGGTGATGCCGAGCACAAAGCCCACCGCCGAGGGTGCGATCCCCGCTCCTGCCGCAGCCTGCCCCGCCAGTGTATTCGACGAGGTCACGTAAGGGTAGGTCCCGTGGTCGACGTCGAGCATCGCCGCTTGGGCACCCTCGAACAGCACGCGGTGGCCGGCGCGCCGCGCCTGGTCGAGAATGCGCCAGCATGTATCGGCATACGGCAGCACCTTCGGCGCGATCTCGCGCAACTGCTCGAGGAGGTCCTCGCGGTTGATTTCCGCCGCATCGAGCCCGCGCAGCAGGGCGTTGTGGTGCAGCAGAACTTCGTCGACGCGATCCTCCAGCGCCTTCGGATCAGCGAGATCACAGACCCGGATCGCCCGCCGCCCGACCTTATCCTCGTAGGCCGGACCGATACCACGCCCGGTGGTACCGATCTTCTTGTCGCCGCGGCGCTCCTCGCGCGCTCGGTCGAGCGCGCCATGCGAAGGCAATATCAGCGCCGCGTTGTCGGCGAGCTTCAGGTTCTTCGGTGAAATGTCGAGGCCCTTGCCGCGCATGGTCTCGATCTCGGCAATCAGCGCCCACGGATCGACGACAACACCGTTGCCGATGATCGACAATTTTCCGCGTACCACGCCCGACGGCAGGAGGCTCAACTTGTATTCGATATTGCCGACGACGAGGGTGTGGCCGGCATTGTGGCCGCCCTGAAAACGCACCACGATATCGGCGCGTTCGCTGAGCCAATCGACGATCTTGCCCTTGCCTTCGTCGCCCCATTGCGCGCCGACCACGGCGACATTGCCCATTAGCTTCTCCCGCCGCGCACCGGCGCCGGTGTGCCATTTTCGAGCACGAAGCCGCAGCCCAGGCGCTGCGCCTCGCCATGCCAATTGGCGGCCTTGCTCAGAGCGGCGATGGTGATCCAGCCCTCCCCGCGCAGCGCCACCGCTCGCGCCTTGTCGAAATCGGGCGGGAGCAATACCCGCCGTCGCGGCGACCCTGCCGGCAACGTCGACAGGATCGTGTCGGTGTAGAGCGTGACGCCAGTGGCGGGCTCAGGCACCGCCGGGTTGCCGGCATTGTAGCGGCCGCCTCGGCCGAGTTCGCCGAGCGGGCCGCGATCGCGTCCGAGCCGAGCGAAGAATGCGAAGCTGATCCCGGTGTGATATTCGAACCCACGGTTCTCGACCGGATCGACGGTGACCTTGAGCGCCGGCATCGCGGCGGCGAGCCCATCAAGCACCGCACCGAGCCGCTCGCGTTCTTCGCGCGCCCGCGGCGGTAGGTCGAGCTTGGCGAGCGCCGCGCGTGTGCGCGCTGCGGAGCCGGCGGCCGAAACCAGCTGCGCGAGGAGCCGGCCCGCCTCCCCGGGAAGCCCCGCCACCGCGGTCACGTCCTTATGATCGAGCGCCGCGCGCAGCATCGCCGCACGCTCTCTGGTAATGTCGAAAGCTTCTGCGATCGCCGGTACCAAGGTCGGCATCGTCAGGTCGACCGACAGATTGGGTACACCGGCCGACGCCAGCGCCTCGCCGGCGACGGCGATGACCTCGACATCGGCCGCCGATCCTTCGGCGCCGATCAACTCGCCGCCGATCTGGCCGAATTGCCGCTCGGGCCGCACCTCCGAGCCTCTAACGCGCAGGACTTGCCCGGCATAGCTGAGACGAAGTGGACGTTCGCGATGACCGAGCCGCGTCACGGCGATGCGCGCCACTTGCGGGGTCATGTCGGCCCGCACGCCAACCATGCGGTGCGAGGTCGGGTCCATCGTCCGAAAGGTGTCGCTGGCCATGACCGCGCCCGCACCGGAAAGCAGTGTGTCTTCGAACTCGACGAGCGGTGGCTTGACCCGCTCGTAACCGTGCGCCGCCAGCACGGCCATCAGCCGCGCCGTCAGCTCGGCTTCCCGCTCGGCCTCGGGCGGCAGCAGGTCGTAGAGCCCGGTCGGCAACAGGGCGGCATGCGGCGCGTCGTTCATGCCGCGATATTGCACTCAGCGGCGCGAGAAAGCGATTGCCGAGCGGCAAAATGCGGGCCTGGACCGGATAGCGAGCTGGCGCGCCGAACTTCTTTGGCGTCATTTCGCGCCACAACTATCAGCAGGATATGGCGACCACCGGACGCAGTTGTCTCCGGGCAAGCACGAGCATCGCAAACCTCAAACTTCTTTAACTACAATTTTGTAGTTGAATTGATCGATAAGCATTGCATCTTTTCGCGAGCGACCACAGAATACGATTTGCATCGTCACTTCCCCCACCCTCGACGGTGCAAGCAAAGTTCCGCCCTTGTCGACGGAACCGAAACCCCGGCCTACCCCCGGCCGGGGTTTCGCATTTCCAAGCCTCAGAACTTCATCGATTTGACCTGGACGACATTCGGTAGGCCCAGAACTGTGTCCAAGAGTTCAGGGGTCAATTCCTCGTCGACTTCGACAAGGCAGATCGCATCCTCACCGGCTGCGGTCCGCCCGAGGTGAAACGAGGCGATGTTGATCGACTTCGCGCCCAGCGCGTTGCCGAGCGCGCCGATAAAGCCAGGCTTGTCGAGGTTGCGCACAAACAGCACGTGGCGCCCAAGCTCGGCCTCGAGCGGCATCCCATCGACCGCGACCAGACGCGGCTTGTCGCCGGCGAAGACCGTCCCGGCGATCGTCCGCTGTCCGCCCTCGGCGGTGACCGTGATCCGCATCAGCATTTGGTAATCGCCCGGCTCCGGCCGCAGCGTCTCACTGATCCGAATGTCGCGCTCGCGACAAATGACCGGCGCATTGACCATGTTCACGGTCGCCAATTGCGGCGCCAGCAACCCGGTCAGCGCGGTCGAGGTCAGCGGCTTGATATTGAGCTCGGCGATCGCTCCCTCATAATCGATCGCCACCGACTTAATACCGCTGTCGGTCAACTGCCCGGCGAAGCTGCCGATCTGCTCGGCGAGCTTCATGTAAGGTCGCAAACGTAGCGCGTCTTCGGCGGTGAGAGAGGGCATGTTGACTGCGTTCGACACCGCTCCGGTCAGCAGGAAATCGGCCATCTGCTCGGCGATTTGCACCGCGACATTCTCTTGTGCCTCGGCCGTCGCCGCGCCGAGATGCGGCGTCGCGACGACATTGTCGCGGCCGAACAGCGGATTTTCCCTCGCCGGCTCCTCGACAAAGACATCGATCGCCGCGCCGGCGATCTCGCCGCGGTCGAGGGCTGCGGCCAGGTCTTCCTCGACGACAAGCCCGCCCCTCGCGCAATTGATGATGCGCGCACCGGGCTTCAGTCGTTTCAATGCCTTCGCGTCGATCATCCCACGGGTTTGATCGGTCATTGGCGTGTGCAACGTGATGAAATCGGCGCGGGCGAGAAGCTGATCGAGCGTGACCCGCTCGATCCCCAAATCGACCGCGCGCTCGGCCGAGAGGAAGGGATCGTAGCCAATCACCTTCATCTTGAGCCCGTGCGCCCGGTCGGCGACGATCGCGCCGATATTGCCGCAGCCGATGATGCCGAGCGTCTTGCCGCTCAGCTCGACTCCCATGAAGCGCGACTTCTCCCACTTCCCGGCTTGAGTCGATCGGTCAGCGGCCGGGATCTGCCGCGCCAACGCAAACATCATGGCGATCGCGTGCTCGGCTGCAGTGATGGCATTGCCGTAGGGCGTATTCATTACGACGATGCCGCGCTCGGTCGCGGCCGGGACGTCGATATTGTCCACGCCGATCCCGGCGCGGCCGATCACCTTGAGATTCGCGGCGGCCGAGATCAGCGCCGGCGTCACCTTTGTCGCCGAGCGCACGGCCAGACCGTCATATTCGCCGATCGCGCCCGCGAGCTCGTCAGCCGGTAGTCCGATCCGCGTCACCGCATCGATCCCGCGCTCGGCAAAGACGGCGACAGCGCGTGGGCTGAGCTCGTCGGCGATCAAGACTTTAGGCATTCAATACCTCAGCGACTTCATATGAGGCGGCGAGAGAGCGAGGCAAAATTTGCGCCGTTGGCGCGCGACGGCGGTCTCAACCCATCACTGCCTCGTTGTAAGTTCTAGGCTGCCTTCGCGGCGGCGCTCTCCTCGGTCCAGGCCCAGTCGAGCCACGGCAGCAATGCTTCGACGTCGCTCCGCTCGACGGTCGCCCCCGTCCAGATGCGAATACCCGGAGGCGAGGCGCGGTGAGTGGCGAGGTCGTAACCGACCCCTTCCTTGTCGAGCCGGGCCAGCATGCGGCGCGAGGTCGTAAAACGGATTTCCGGCTCCAGAGCGGTAAACCACGGTGCGGAGATCATGAGGCAGGGCGATGTGCATGAGCGCGTCGCCGGATCCTCGGCGAGGAACTCGACCCAATTCGTCCGCGCGACCCAGTCGGCGATGACAGCGAGGTTCGCCTCGGCGCGAGCGACGCAGCCGTCGAGGCCGCCGACGCTTTCGGCCCATTTCAACGAGTCGAGCGCGTCCTCGATGCACAGCATCGACGGCGTGTTGATCGTCTCGCCGCGGAAGATGCCCTCGATCAGCTTGGCCTTGCTGGTCAGCCGAAAGATTTTCGGCAGTGGCCACGGCGGCACGTAGCTCTCCAGCCGCTCGACAGCGCGCGGGCTCAACGCGAGCATGCCGTGGCCGGCCTCGCCGCCAAGCGCTTTCTGCCATGACCAGGTCACGACATCGAGCTTCGGCCATGGCAGCCGCATCGCGAAAGCCGCCGAGGTGGCGTCGCAGATCGTTAGCCCCTTGCGGCCGGAAGCAATCCAATCGCCGTTCGGCACTCGCACGCCGGACGTCGTGCCGTTCCACACGAAGACCACGTCGCGGTCGGTATCGACTTTCGTGAGATCGGGAAGCTTGCCGTAAGGCGCGCCGAAATGGCGCAAATCGGAGAGCTTCAAGTGATGGGTAATGTCGTCGACCCAGGTCTCGCCAAAATTCTCCCACGACAGGACGTCGACACCACGCGCGCCCAGCAGCGACCACATCGCCATCTCGATCGCACCTGTATCGGATGCGGGCACGATCCCAACTTTGTAATCGGCGGGGATTTGCAACAGAGCTCGCGAACGCTCGATGACCTCGACACACTGCGCGAGACCAATCGATGAACGATGCGAGCGTCCGACCAGAGCGCCCGATAGCACCGCCGGCGCCCAACCTGGCCGCTTGGCGCAGGGGCCTGACGAAAAGCACGGGTTAGCCGGGCGCCGGGTCGGCTTCATCGCCCATCCCCTCTCGATATTTAGGTCCGCGCACGACAGCCTAGCGCTCTGCGCGCAGCGCGAAACCTATGTAGGGGCGGGCCTACGGTCAATCAAACGCGGATCGGCGTGCCTGCGGCATCGCCGCGCGGCTTCCCGTTCGGCGGCTCTTTAGGCCACCGGCATCCTTCAGAAAAAACTAAGGCCTCGCCTAAAAGATCGCGAGGCCGACGACCGGGTTGTTCCAAGTCTTGCGAACCTGATCCTCGACACAGAGACCGCTCTCGGTCACCGCCTCATGAACCCGATTATCAATATGCGGCTCTTCGGGGGAGAGCGAACGTACCAGATGATCGATGGTGGCTTCTTCACCAATATGCCATTTCCGAAAATGCGCCTCGACATCGCGCTTCACGGTCATGGTTACCTCCCTCCGATGGGGCGCTTGGGGGGATCGCCCCGTCCGGTGGAAGGGTTCATAATTCTTGTTTCGCCACTCGGCAACCGTTTTGCTAATAACTCGCGCAAAAAAGTGCTTGTTTGCACATTTGTTAAGCAAGTTACAGCCCATTTACAAAGTTCTGTGTCAGCTACCGGTTACAAATCGCCCAAGAGAAGATTGCCCACCCACAGTTTCATCCACAGCAAGAACAACGATTATCCACAACAACCGATAGCGAGTTGTTTTCATGGACTGGCTTCGGGCCGAGTTGAAGAAAGGCAATAGCCCACTCGGCTTAGTGTTGCTGTTACGCCGATTACGGTTGCCGAGATCGATGCTGCTGTTGAGTTACTGCGCGTGACCCCGCGGAAGGCGGCGCAGAACCGGACACAATTACCAGCCGTTATGTCGCTAGTTGGATCGACCGCGGCGCTCCGTTACTTGGAGAGTGGGCCGGCTGGTGCCTTGTTGGATTGATGCACGCCCCGCTGAGCGACCTGCGGCGGATCGGCGAAATCGATGAGGTTTGGCTGTCGGTTGCACCGGACAGCTTGCCGGCGCTGGCTTTATACGAAAAGCTCGGCTTTGTTGATCGCGCGGGGTCGCCAGCAACGACGTTCGCGCTCGCCACGTACCTAGCGATGCTGTGGAGCCCCGATCGCTAGCGCCATTCCGGAGGTGCCCAATGGAATACGGCCTGTTCACGATGCCCTCGCATCCGCCGGAGCGCAGCCTTTACGACGGCCACCGCTGGGATTTGCAGACGTTGCGCTGGGCTGACGAATTGGGCTTTGCCGAAGCCTGGATCGGCGAGCACCACACCGCGCCGTGGGAACCGCACCCCTCGCCCGACCTGCTGATCGCGCAGGCACTGATGGAGACCAGCCGCATCCGCCTCGCGCCCGGCGGTTTCTTGCTGCCCTACCACCACCCGGCTGAGCTGGCGAACCGGGTAGCGATGCTCGATCACATGGCCCAGGGCCGGCTCAATTTCGGCGTCGCCGCCAGCGGCCTGCCGAGCGATTGGGCGATGTTTCATGTCGACGGCAATTCGGGCCAGCACCGCGAGATGACGCGCGAAGCGCTCGACATCATCCTCAAGCTGTGGACCTCGGAAGAACCATTCGACTACGCCGGCAAGTACTGGCAGGTGTCGCTGATTGAGCCACAGCTCCGCACCCTGCGCGCGCACATCAAACCGTTTCAGAAGCCATATCCGCCGATAGGTGTCGCCGGGGTCAGCAAGGGCTCCGAAACGCTGAAACTTGCCGGCGAGCATGGCTTTCTGCCGATGAGCCTCAACCTTAATCCCAGCTATGTCGCCAGCCACTGGGAGTCGGTCGAGGAAGGCGCGCGGCGCAGCGGCAAGACCCCGCGCCGCTCCGACTGGCGTCTCGTGCGCGAGATTTTCGTCGCCGACACCGACGAAGCCGCCTGGCGACTCTCGGTCGGGGCACAGATGGGCCGGATGATGCGCGAGTACTTCCTGCCGCTGCTGACCGATGTCGGCGTCATCCAGTTCCTCAAACACGACGAGAGTGTCGCCGACAGCGATGTGACCCCGGAATACTGCGCCCGTCACAATTGGTTGATCGGTTCGCCCAAGACCGTCGTCGAGAAGATCGAGCGCATGTACGAGGAAGTCGGCGGCTTCGGCTCGCTGCTGTTGTTCTGCTTCGACTACAGCGACAACCCGGAGGCCTGGCACGATTCGATGCGGCTCCTCGCGCAAGAGGTGATGCCAAAGGTCGCCCACCTCACGGGGACCTAAACACATTTCTGTCCGGGTTGCGCCCGCCCGGGCCCCATTCCCATATAAGGAATGCGCCGCTGCCATGTCGCTGTGGATATTGCGACGGCGCGGCCGTCGCGGCAGATTTCGCGCGCTGAATTTGCGGCGCGAGATTGGTATCAACAGGAAGGATGACGGTCGTGGCCGGTAGGGGTATAAGCGCCCGCTGTGCCATTGTGCCGCATCCCCGGCGCACGATGGCAGGCGCGCGGTCGCGCCGATAGTTGACCCGGGCTGGCGGGGGCTTGGCCCGGCGGGAGAAATTTGTGCAGCCGACCGATACCAGCGATCCGAACTACTTCCACAAGGTTGTCGATTGCCAATGGGCCTGTCCGGCGCACACGCCGGTGCCCGAATACATCCGGATGATCGCCGCGCAGCGCTACACCGAGGCGTGGGCGATCAACTGGGAGTCGAATGTTTTTCCCGGCATCCTCGGGCGCACCTGCGACCGGCCGTGTGAACCCGCCTGCCGGCGCGGACGCATCGAGAAGGAGCCGGTGGCGATCTGCCGGCTGAAGCGCGTCGCCGCCGATAACCGCGGTGACGTCACGCCCTACCTGCCGAAGCTGCAGCCGAAGAACGGCAAACGCATCGCCCTTATTGGCGCCGGCCCGGCCTCGCTAACCGTCGCGCGCGACCTCGCGCCGCTTGGCTATCACTGCGTTATGTTCGACGGCGACGTCAAGGGCGGCGGGATGATGCGGACGCAGATCCCGCGCTTCCGCTTGCCCGAACACGTGACGGACGAAGAGGTCGAGCGCATCCTCGATTTTGGTATCGAGACCCGGTTCGGCGCGTTCGTGCCGAGCCTCAAGGCGCTGCTCGCCGAGGGCTGGGACGCGATCTTCGTCGGGTCGGGCGCGCCGCGCGGCCGCGAACTCGACATTCCCGGTCGCAAGGAAGCCGCGAGCCACATTCATATCGGCATCGACTGGCTCTCCTCGGTCTCGTTCGGCCACGTCGACAAGATTGGTAAGCGCGTGATCGTGCTCGGCGGCGGCAATACGGCGATGGATTGCTGCCGCTCCTCACGCCGTTTGGGTGGCGAGGCGGTCACCGTCGTGGTGCGCAGCGGCTTTGAGGAGATGAAGGCGAGCCCATGGGAGAAAGAGGATGCCACGCACGAAGGCATCCCGATCCTCAATTTCCTGGTCCCCGTCGAGTTCACCCATGAGGGCGGCAAGCTGACCGGCGTCATCTTCGAAAAGGTCAAGGCCGAGTACGACGACAAGGGCCGACGCAACCTCGTGCCATCGGGCGAGCCCAATCAGCACATCCCGTGCGACGACGTGCTGGTCGCGATCGGCCAGGAAAACTCCTTCCCGTGGATTGAGCGCGATATCGGCATGGAATTCGACCGCTGGGGCATGCCCAAGGTCGACCCGCGGACGATGCAATCGGCGATCCCCAACGTGTTCTTCGGCGGCGATGCGGCATTCGGCCCGAAGAACATCATCTGGGCGGTCGCGCATGGCCACGACGCGGCGATCTCGATCGACAAGTTCTGCCACGGCGAGGATGTCGGCAACCGACCGCCGCCGGGTGTGACGCTCGTCAGCCAGAAGATGGGCATCCACGAGTGGAGCTATGACAACGACATCTCGAACGACCTGCGCTACAAGGTGCCGCTGCGCGATACAGCGGTCGCACTGAAGGACATCAAGGTCGAGGTCGAACTTGGCTATGATGAGAAGCTCGGCTACCTCGAAGCCGAACGCTGCCTCAACTGCGACATCCAGACCGTCTTTACCGGGCCGCTGTGCATCGAATGTGACGCCTGCGTCGACATCTGCCCGGTCGACTGCATCACCTTCACGGAAAACGGCGAGGAAGCCGAGCTGCGCGCGCGGCTTAGCGCTCCGGCAACCAATTTGACGCAAGATCTCTATATCGGAAATTCGCTGAAGACCGGGCGGATCATGGCCAAGGACGAAGACGTCTGCCTGCATTGCGGGCTGTGCGCCGAGCGCTGCCCGACCGGTGCCTGGGACATGCGTAAATTCCTCTTTGACATCACACAGGCTGGGCCCCAATGCCGAAGCCGATAGAAGCAACGAACGACTTCGTCGTCAAATTCGCCAACGTCAACGGCTCAGGTTCGGCGAGCGCCAACGCGCTCTTCGCCAAGTCAGTGCTGCGCATGGGTGTCCCTGCCTCCTCGCGCAACATCTTCCCCTCGAACATCCAGGGTCTGCCGACGTGGTACGAGGTGCGGATCAGCGAGCCTGGCCATCTCGGGCGGCGCGGCGGCGTCGACATGATGGTGGCGATGAACCCGGAGACCTGGGACGAGGACATCGCCGAGATCGAGCCGGGCGGATATCTGCTCTACGATTCGACGCGCGACCTGCCGCAATCGAAATTCCGTGACGACATCAACGTCATTGGCGCGCCGCTGACCGAGATCTGCAACCGCACCTATTCGGACATGCGGCAGCGGCAGCTGTTCAAGAATGTCATCTATCTCGGCGTGCTCTCGGCGCTGCTCGATATGGATGTCGCTGCGATCGAGACCCTGATCGACGAACAGTTCAAGGGCCGCGACGCTCTGATAAAGGCGAATGTCAACGCGCTCCATCTCGGCCGCGACTGGGCAGTCACCGAGCTGAAATGCCCCCTCGGCATCAAGCTCGAGAAGACCGATAAGGTCGGCAACCGCATTTTCGTCACCGGCAACGACACCGCCGCCCTGGGCGCGGTCTATGGCGGGGCAACGGTCTGCGCCTGGTATCCGATCACCCCGTCGTCATCGCTCGCTGAGGCTTTCTCGGCGCATTGCCACCGCTATCGCCGCGAGGGCGACGAAAAAAAGCACAAATACGCGATCGTTCAGGCCGAAGACGAATTGGCCTCGATCGGCATGGTCGTCGGCGCCGGCTGGAACGGTGCGCGTGCCTTCACCGCGACGTCGGGTCCCGGCATATCGTTGATGCAGGAATTTATCGGCCTGGCCTATTTCGCCGAAATCCCGGCGGTGATCTTCGACATTCAGCGCGGCAGTCCATCGACCGGGATGCCGACACGCACACAGCAGGCCGACATCCTGTCCTGCGCCTATGCCTCGCACGGCGACACCAAGCATGTGCTGATCTTCCCCAAAGACCCGCACGAAGCGTTCTCCATGGCCGCCGACGCGCTCGACCTCGCCGACCGGCTGCAGACGCCGATCTTTGTCATGCTCGATCTCGATATCGGCATGAACGACTGGCTGATCCCGCCCCTGGAGTGGGATCCGGCGCGCGAGTATGACCGCGGCAAGGTGATGACCTACGAGGAGCTCGAAGCCGGGGTCGAGTTCGGCCGCTACCTCGATGTCGATGGTGACGGCATTCCCTACCGCACGCTGCCCGGCACGCATCCGAACCGCGGCGCCTTCTTCACCCGCGGCACCAGCAAGGACCGCTACGCGCGCTACAGCGAAGAGGGCCACGACTACGTCGACAACATGCAGCGCCTGCTGCACAAATTCGACACCGCGAAGCGGCTCGTGCCGCAGCCGGAAAAGCGCGCGGCGCGCGAGGCAACCAAGTTTGGCGTGCTCTATTTCGGCTCGACTACCGTGGCGATGGAAGAAGCCTTCGAGGCGCTAGAAGCCCGCGGCCTCCACCTCGACGCAATGCGCCTGCGCGGCTTCCCGTTCTCCGACGAGGTCGCGGATTTCATCGGCGACCACGAGCGCGTTTTCGTCGTCGAGCAGAACCGCGACGCGCAGATGCGGACGCTCCTCACCACCGAACTCGAGATCGACCCCGCGAAACTCGTGCCGATCCTGCATTACGACGGCACACCGATTACCGCACGCTTCATCGTCAAGGCGATCGCCGACATCGTTTCCGTCGTCACCTTCGCCCCAACGCGCAAGGCCCGCAGCTGATGACCTACATCACCAAACCTAAGCTCCATCACCCGAGGTTGCCGACCAACGACCTCGGCTATACCCACCGCGACTACGAGGGCGCGATCTCCACCCTCTGCGCCGGCTGCGGCCACGATTCGATCAGCGCGGCGATCATTCAGGCCTGCTTCGAGCTAAGCCTGCCGCCGCACCGCATCGCCAAATTGTCGGGCATCGGCTGCTCGTCAAAGACACCGACCTATTTCCTCGGCAAGTCGCACGGTTTCAACAGCGTCCACGGCCGCATGCCGTCGGTGCTGACCGGCGCGAACCTCGCCAACCGCGCCCTCATCTATCTCGGCGTCTCGGGCGACGGCGACAGCGCCTCGATTGGCCTCGGCCAGTTCGCGCATTGCATCCGGCGCGGCGTCAACATGGTCTATATCGTCGAGAACAACGGCGTGTACGGGCTGACCAAGGGTCAGTTCTCAGCAACTGCCGACAAAGGATCGAAAACCCGCCGCGGGCCGGTCAACACCGACTCGCCGATCGACATGATCGGGTTGGCGCTTCAGCTGGGCGCCAGCTATGTCGCGCGAAGCTTCTCAGGCGACAAGCATCAGCTCGTTCCGCTGATCAAGGGCGCCATCGAGCACCAGGGGGCGGCGTTCATCGACGTCGTGTCGCCCTGCGTCGCGTTCAACAACAACCCAGAATCGACCAAGAGCTACGAATATGTCCGCGCGCATAACGAAGCGGTCAATAGCCTCGACTTCATGGTCGGACGCGAGGCGATCACCGCCGACTATGCGCCGGGCACCGTCGAGACGGTGGTGCAGCACGACGGATCGATCTTGCGGCTGCACAAGCTGGCGCCCGAGTACGACCCGCACGACCGGGTCGAGGCGATGACCTATCTGCAGCAGCGCCACGCCGCCGGCGAAGTGGTGACGGGGCTGCTGTACGTCGAGCAGGATCACGGAGACCTGCACCAGTTCCTTGAAACCGTCGAAGCGCCGCTCAATTCGCTCGGCGAAGCCGATCTCTGTCCCGGAACTGACATCCTCGCGCGCTACAACGCAGCACACCGCTAGCCGTCTTTCACCAGCATCCCGACGCTCGCGCCGCCCTGGACACCGGCGGCGAGGGTGTTCTACCATTTGGCGAACCCGCCCCGGCGGCGGGTGGCAGGTGCCGGTGGGGTGGGGGAATGGGGAACCTTGGCAGGATTATCGGCGGCGCCTTGACGGCGCTGGCCCTGAGCAGTTGCGCCATCGTGGACAATTTTTCCAGCCGCGCGGTCAATTACAACATCGTGGCCGAGAAGGCGCAGCAGCAGCAGGTCCTGCTTAATATCGTCCGCGCCAGCCTCAATCGGCCGATGCAATTCACCACGCTGTCGAGCATTACCGGGACGGCGTCGGAAACCGGCAACGAAACGCTCACCCTCCCCTTCGGGGAGTCGATGCACCGCCCGAAGGGGCTGGTATCGCCCGACATCTTTGGTCTCAGCGGGACGATCAGCGGCGGCCCGACCTTTACCGTCCCGGTGCTCGATACCCAGGAATTTTATCAGGGAGAATTGAAGCCCCTGACGGGACAGGAATACCGCTTCTTTCTCGACGAAGGCATTACCCCATCAGTGTTGTTTTATATGTTTGTCGATACGATCCAGCTGACGGTCGCGGACGACACGCCGGTGGCCAAGGGTGCGCAAAAGGCGCCTCCGCTCACCTTCACTTTTCACAGCTATGTCCTCGACGATTTCGACAACAACAGATACGAAACCGTTGCCGACTACCTGCTCGCAATGGGCTTGAACATCGAGGAAGTCCATCACAGCGAGACGATCGGGCCGCCGATTACCGCGGCGCAACTTCATGATCTGCGCGACATCGCGCAGCTAACCAACGCCGGTCTTCACATCACGCCGGTTCGATCTGAAGCGCAGACAACGGGGGGAACAAAGCCAGCCAAGATCAAGGCCTCAGACCGCTACCAGATCGAAAAGGCAATGACCGTTTATCGGCCGTGCTTCGCGATACCGACCGGAGCTGTCTATACCGGGCAGATCGACAATCCGCTGCTGTGCGGCTCCAACGACCCATCCGACACCTCCGATCAGAAATCGGCCGGTCTTAGCCGCAATCGCGGCGGCTTTACTGCGCCCGGGCTTCAGGCGGCGCTTGATGCCGTGCAAAGCCAATACCTTGCCAACAAGTCGCCGGAGATTGTCCAGCAGCTTAGCGCGTTGCCTTCAATTCCACCGGGCGCAAAGCTTCAAGTGCGTCTGATCATGCGCTCGCCCGAGGCGATCCTGCACTTTCTCGGCAGCCTTGTGACCCGCGAGCTCAACCCCTCGCCCGGCGAGAGCCCTCGGGTAATTCGGGTCAAGATCGGCGCGCCCTACCTGCCGTATCCGGTCACACGGTGTGACGCAAGCCCCGACCCGAACGTGCCGCAACAGGCTATCGGCGGATATCGCTGCGATAACCTGTTCGTCTTGCTGCGGGGTCAATCGACCGACTCATCGCTCTCGGTCGACTATGATGGGTACTCCTATTCGGTACCCTCCGATGATCGTCTCCAGGGACGGACGACGCGCATGCTCGATCTGGTGAAGCAAATCCTTGCGCTGCACACTTCGGCGAAGGAACTACCGGCTTCGAACGTACTCAACATCATCGGCGGCCCGGCGCCATAACCCTGCGACGCGCGGCGCCTTTCGCTCAGGTGAGCTGAAAGCCGCCGCGGAGCGGGTCGCGTGTGTCGACAAAGATTGTATTGAGTCCGTGGATGCGGGCCCAGCCGGCTACGCTCGGGAGGATCGCGTCGTATTCGCCGACCAGTGACGCGTCCTCGACCCGGCCATCGAACAACGTGCCAATGACGCTCTCGTGGACGAAGCTATCACCAGGCCTCAGGCGTCCCTTGGCCGCGAGCTGCGCCATGCGTGCCGAAGTGCCGGTGCCGCAGGGTGAGCGATCGATCGCCCGCTCGCCATAGAACACCGCATTGCGCCCATGCGCCTTAGCGTCGCGGGGCGCCCCGGTCCACTGGACATGGCTGACGCCCGCGATGGTCGGATCGTCGGGATGAGCGACAGCGACCTCCTCGTTCACTCGCCGGCGGAGCGCCGGACTCCAGCGCAACAGCCAGTCGATCGACACCGCATCGAGCCCCGAAAAATTCTTCTGCGGCTCGACGGTCGCGTAGAAATTGCCGCCATAGGCGATATCGACGACGAGTTCGCCCAAACCCTCGACGGAGACCGGCAATTCAGCAACTGCGAGATAGCTCGGTACATTGAAGAGCCGCACGCTGTCGATATGCTCGCCGTCGCGGACGAAGCTCGCGGTCACTCGCCCCGCCGGCGCATCTAGCGCCACCACCCCCTCCTCTCGCGGCGTGACGAGGCCGTGCTCGAGCGCGAAGGTGACGCTACCGATCGTGCCGTGCCCGCACATCGGCAGACAGCCGGTCACCTCGATGTAGAGGATAGCGATGTCGCAATCCTCGCGCAGCGGCGGATAGAGGATCGCCCCCGACATCGCGTCATGACCACGCGGCTCGAACATCAGCGAGCGGCGCGCCCAGTCGAACCGCGTCACAAAATCCTGCCGTTTCTCGCTCATCGTCGCGCCGCGCAGGAGTGGCGCGCCGCCGATGACCAGCCGCACCGGGTTTCCGCAGGTATGCCCGTCGATGCAGGAGAAGATGTGATTGCCGGGCGGTACCTGACTAGGCTCGGACATCCTGCTAGTCGGGGTTGCGGGTTGGCACGTCGATCGGCACGCAGTTGCGCCGCCCCTGCATCAGGCAATCCTCAATCTGGCCCTTTATGCGCAGCTCCCGCATCAGTAGCACGCCAGCGATCGCCAGCAGGAGGATGACGATCAGCCCCATCGACGCATTGGTGCGCCGTGCCTCGCCTTCCTCGATCTCGTCGCGCCGGAGCATCGCTTGATCACCGTGGGCTGCGAGCGCACCCAGTGTACCCGGTTTGCCGGGATGACGTCACCGGGGGATAGCCGCAACGCGGATTGCGGCTCGATCCGCGCTGCGCTATTCACCACGCTTAGCATATCGAGAGGATTTCTAGGCATGGCTCAGCCCGGCCCGCTTTCGGGCATCACCATCATCGATTTGTCCCGCATCCTGGCCGGGCCTTATTGCACGTTGCTCCTGGCCGAGATGGGCGCGCGGGTGATCAAGGTTGAGTCTCCGAACGGCGGCGACGACGCGCGGCAGTACGGACCGTTCACCAACGGCAAATCGACCTATTTCGCCTCGGTCAACCGCGGCAAAGAGTCGATTGCGCTCGACCTCAAGGCACCAAAGGACAAAGAGATCTTCGAGCGCCTCTTGGACAAGGCAGACGCGATTGTCGAAAACTTCCGTCCGGGCACCATGGAACGGCTTGGTTATGGCTGGGAGACGTTGCACAAGCGCTATCCCCGGCTGATCTACGCCGCCGCCTCGGGCTTCGGCCACACCGGCCCCTATTCGCATTACCCCTCCTACGACATGGTGGTGCAGGGGCTGGGCGGGATCATGAGCATCACCGGCATCCCTGACGGACCGCTGGTTCGCGTCGGCACTTCGGTCGGCGACCTCGCCGGCGGGCTCTACACGACGATTGCGCTGAACGCCGCGCTGTTGCACCGCGAGAAGACCGGCGAAGCGACCAAAGTTGATGTCGCGCTGTTCGATTGCCAGCTCGCGCTGCTCGAAAACGCCATAATGCGCTATACGACATCAGGTGAGATTCCCGGACCGATGGGCGCGCGCCACCCGTCGATCACCCCATTCGAGGCATTCACCACCCAGGATGGCAACATCATCATCGCCGCTGGAAATGACGGACTCTGGGTCAAGCTGACCACGGCGCTCGGCCATCCCGAGCTCGCCCAAAACCCCGACTACAAGACCAACCCGCTGCGCAACAAGCATCAGCCGCAATTGAAGGCCGAGCTCGACCGAATCCTCTCTTCCGCGACGACGGAGCATTGGATCGGCGTCCTGGATGCGGCGGGCATTCCCTGTGGGCCGGTCAACAATGTCGCGCAGGCGCTGGCCCACCCGCAGGCCGAGGCGCGCAACATGCTCATCGAGGTCGACGATCCGACGACCGGACCGCTCAAGCTCGTCGGCAATCCGATGAAGTTCTCCGCCTTCGCCGATCCGACGACGCGCGAGCCTGCGCCCGACCTCGACGCCGACCGCGCCAAAATATTGCGCGAACTGGGCATGTGAGGCGCGCGGACTCGTTCCCGCCTCGCGGCTGTGAGCCGTGAGGGCATCGGGCCGCTCGCGTGGCCGCCGGCGCGTGTGGCGATTTTTACGGCGTACGTCTGGGATGCTCCTCGTTCTCCTCGTCCTGCTTGCCGGGGGCGGATACCTGGCTTTGCGTTCGTCTTTGCCGCAAACGGATGGTCGCATTGCCGTGCCTGGCCTGCATGGCGAGGTCACGATCGCCCGCGATGCCGACGGAGTGCCGACGATCACCGCCGCGAACGACGACGACGCGGCCTTTGGGCTGGGGTTCGCTCACGCCCAGGATCGCTTGTTCCAGATGGAGGTACAGCGTCGCTACGGGGCCGGTCGGCTATCCGAGATTTTCGGCGAGGCGGCGGTCCCGATCGACACGCAGATGCGCGTCCTCGGCCTCTATCGTTCCGCCGAAGCCGCATGGCCGAAGCTATCGCCTGCGGTGCGTAGCGGCATCGAGGCCTATTGCGCCGGGGTCAATGCGTATATCGCGACGCACGGCCTCCTACTTCCGCCGGAATTCGTCATGCTACGCTTCAAGCCCGAGACGTGGACGCCCGCCGACACGTTGGTCTGGGGCAAGCTGATGGACTTCCAGCTCGGCGGCAACTATCGCGGCGAATTGCTGCGCGCCCGGCTGGCGCAGACCGTGTCGACCGAAGACATGACGTTTCTCTATCCCGATTACCCGAGCGACGGACCGACGACCTTGGCGGCGCTGGCGCCGCTTTACCGCCGGATGCCGCTTGCCAGCCTCTACGCCGCGCTGCCGGCCGGATTGGGTCCGCAATTTGCATCTAACAATTGGGTCGTCGACGGCGCTCATAGCGCGAGCGGCAAACCGCTTCTCGCCAACGACCCGCATCTCGGCTTCAGCGCGCCCGGAACCTGGTATCTCGCCCGGCTCAAGACACCGGCGCGCGAGATCGCCGGAGCGACCGTCGCCGGCAACCCGATGGTCGTCATCGGTCACAACGACAAGATCGCCTGGGGCTTCACGACGACGACCGCCGATATCGAGGATCTCTTCATCGAAAAGCTCGATCCCAAGGATCCGACGCATTACCTGACCCCGGATGGCGGCGCCGGCTTCACCACGCGTCAGGAGACCATCGCCATACGCGGCGCCGCACCGGTGAGCTTGACCGTCCGCACTACCCGGCACGGGCCGGTGGTTTCGGATATGCTGCCAGCCGGAACCTTCGATGCCGGCTATGCGATCGCGCTGTCGGCCACCTTTCTCGGCGATGACGACCGCAGCGCCGAAGCGTTGTGGGGCATCAACCGCGCCGACGATTGGACCGGTTTCCGTGAAGCGCTGAAGAACTTCGTCGGTCCACCGCAGAACATGGTCTTCGCCGATACGGACGGCACGATCGGATTTATCGCCGCTGGCCGCATCCCGATCCGCAAAAGCGGTAATGGCTGGCTGCCGGTGCCGGGGTGGAACGGCGACTATGATTGGCAAGGTTTCATCCCGTTCGACGCCCTGCCCCAGGCGACCAATCCTGCCTCAGGTTTCTTTGTCAGTGCCAACAACAAGATCGCGCCCGACAGCTACCCCTATTTCATTAGCCGCGACTGGGACCTACCCGACCGCGCCGAGCGGATCACCGATCTGCTGACCGCGACACCCAGTCAGTCGCCCCAGACCAGCGCCGCGATCCAGGCCGACACCGTATCGATCATGGCGCGCCGCTTGGCGCCGCTGATGACCAAGATCGTTCCGTCGAACGATATGGCTCGGGAAGCCGTCCAACAGCTTCAGCAGTGGGATTTCCACATGGACGCAGACAAGGTCGAGCCATTGCTGTTCACCGCGTGGCTGCGCGCTTTTGCCCATTCGGTGCTATTCGCCAAACTGGGTGACGCCGCGGCCGATTACTGGGATTTGCGGCCACAAGTGATGGAGGCAATCCTGACTCAGCGTCCCGATTGGTGCACCGACCCACAACATCCCGAGCGCCAGACCTGCGACGCGCGGCTGGCGGAGGCGCTCGACACCGCTCTCGACCAGCTCCGCCAAGCCTATGGCAGCGAGATGGCGCAATGGCAATGGGGCCGCGCTCACATCGCCTATTTCCCCAATGCCGTGTGGGAACGCGTGCCCGCACTGCGCGACTGGCTACGCGTGACGATCCCGACCCCCGGGGCGAAAGACACGGTCAATGTCGGGCCCAGCGAGATCACCGATCCCGCGCATGCCTTCGAGCAGCGTTTCGGGGCCGGGCTGCGCATCATCACCGATATGGCGGCGCCGGGGGAGGCGCGGATGATGGTCACGCCAGGCCAATCCGGGAACCCACTCTCGGGGCATTACGCCGATCTGCTGCGCCGTTGGCGCGCCTTCGATTGGTTGGTCCCCGGAACCGCGCCCGTGCAATCGATCCTGACCCTGGCGCCGGCGTCATGAGCGCGTTGCCGGTCGCGATCGACGATGTGAAGCGGGCGGAGCAGGCCCTCGCCGGCGCGATCGCCAAGACACCTCTGGTTCCCGCGCCGGCATTGTCGGAGAGCGTCGGCTGCGAGGTCTGGCTCAAGCTCGAGACCCAGCACCCGACCGGCTCATTCAAAGAGCGCGGCGCGCTCAACAAGCTTTTGACGCTCAACGACGATGAGCGCGGCGCGGGCGTTGTGGCGATGTCGGCCGGCAACCACGCGCAAGGTGTTGCCTATCACGCGCGCCGGCTCGGCATTCCAGCGACAATCGTGATGCCCGAGGGCACGCCCTTCACCAAGATCGACCGTACCCAATTGCTGGGCGCGACCGTTGTCCTCAAGGGCGACAATCTCGTCGCCGCGCGCCGCGCCGCCGACACCTTGGCCAAGGAGCGTGGCCTTGTGCCGGTACACCCCTATGACGACCAGGAGGTGATCGCCGGCCAGGGCACGATTGCGCTCGAAATTCTCGCGGACCACCCCGATCTCGACGCGCTAATTGTGCCAATCGGCGGCGGTGGGCTGATCTCCGGCATCGCCGTCGCCGCGAAGGCGCTGAACCCAACAATCGAGATCATTGGCGTGCAGTCGGCTCTTTACCCATCGATGCATGAAATCGTTCACGGCAAGACGCCCGATATCGGGACCGCCGCCGCGACCCTTGCCGAAGGCATCGCGGTCAAGGAACCTGGCAAGCTTACCCGCCGCATCGTCGCCGCGCTGGTCGCCGACATCCTCCTGGTCGAGGACAGCGAGATCGAACGCGCGATCGAGCATCTCGTCGATCGGGAGAAACTGGTCGCCGAGGGTGCCGCCGCCGCCGGAGTCGCGGCGCTTCTGGCGAACCCCCAGCGCTTCCACGGCAAGCGCGTCGGGATCGTCATCACCGGCGGCAATATCGACGCGCGCCTGCTGGCGTCGGTGCTGATGCGCGGCCTGGTGCGCGAGGGTTGCCTGGTGCGGCTGCGCTCAGAGTTGCCGGATGTCCCTGGCGCGCTGTCACGGCTGTCAGGAGTTGTCGGTGGCCAGGGCGGCAACATCGTCGAGGTCCATCACCAGCGCCTGTTCCAGGATTCTTCGGTAAAACGCGCCGAACTCGACGTCGTGATCGAGACGCAGAACCGCCGTCATGTCGCGGCGATTGTCGCCGCCTTGATCGCCGCCGGCTTCCCGACCCAGCTTCTGTCGGCGAGCGGCGACCGCGAGATCGAGCCGCCGCCTATGGCTCCTTAGCCTCGACCGGTACAACCATCACGCGGTCGACCCGCCGCCCGTCCATCTCCACCACCTCGAAGCGGTAACCGCCGGCGATGATGCGGTCGGCGACCATCGGCACTCTATTGAGCCGCGCCATTAGATAGCCGCCGAGAGTATGAAAATCGGTGTCCTCGCCGGGCAGGTGCGGCATCCGCAGCGCCTGTTTGATTTCGTCGAGCGCCACCATGCCGTCGAACACCCAGCTGCCATCATCGCGATGGACCACGCGTGGGTCGGTGTCCTCGCCACCCGGCAACTCGCCGACCAGCGCCTGCAAAATGTCATGGAGGGTCACCAGGCCTTCGAGGTCGCCGTATTCGTCGACCACCAGGGCCAGCGATTCGCCCGAGCTCTTGAACACCTCCAGCGCGCGCAGCACCGTCACCGTGTTGGGCAGGAAGAGCGGCGTGCGCAGCGCGGCGCGCAGGTCGAACGGAGCGCCGCCAAGCGCGGCGTCGTACAAATCCTTGACCTGAGCGATGCCCGCGAGATGGTGCGTGCCGCCCCGCACCACAGGAAATCGCGAAAAAGCGCTCTCGCGGATGCGGCGTTGGGTCTCCTCGACCCCGTCGTCGAGATCGAGGAATTCGATCTGCGTGCGCGGCGTCATCACTGCGCTGACGCGGCGGTCGCCGAGCCGCAGCGCCATCTCGACGATCGCGGTCTCGGCCGGCGGGATGTGTCCGGTGGCGACGCCTTCGCGCAACATGAAACCGATCTCCTCATCGGTGACCGGCGGCGCCGGGTCCCCGCGCGCCGGGACGAGACGAAGGAGCAGATCGGCAGTGGCGCTCAGCACCCATTCGATGGGCGCGCCGATCACCGACAACGAGCGCATCAAGCGCGCCAACCGGCTGGCGATGCGCTCGGCATCGAGCAGCGCGATGCGCTTTGGCACCAACTCACCAAGGATCAGCGAGAAATAGGAGATGCCGACAACGACGATCGCCATCGAGGCGACATGCGCATAGCGGCTAATGAACCCAGGGATCGAGGCGAAATACTGCTCCAGCGGCTCGCCCAAAGTCGCCTGGCCAAAGGTGCCAGACAGCACCGCGATCACCGTCACCCCAACCTGTACTGTCGCCAGCAGCCTCGACGGATCGGCCTTCAGCTCAACCGCCGCCTGCGCGCCGGCACTCCCCGCGTCGACGAGCGGCTGCAGCCGCGCTGGACGGGCCGAGACCAGCGCGATCTCGGCCATCGCGAAGAAACCGTTCAGAAGGATCAGGAGAAGGACGGTTAAGAGGTGCAGCCACAGCATCGCAACCCCCTGGGCGCAAAGGCATTGCTATCGAACGGAAGCTTGCCGGCGCGAAAAGTCAATTATTCAACGCTTTGGCCGGGCGTGACCCGGCCATCCACGTCTTCTTTCCGGCAGATCCGAAGACGTGGATGCCCGGATCAAGTCCGGGCAAGGGGTTTTGCTAGGCGGGTCCTAGCGCGAATAGAATTCGACGACGAGGTTTGGCTCCATCGTCACCGGATAAGGCACGTCGGCCAATTTTGGCGCTCGGATGAAGCGGCCCTTCATGCGGTCGTGATCGATTTCGAGGTAATCGGGCACATCGCGCTCGCTCGATTGCGTCGCCTCGATGACCAACGCCATCTCCTTGGCCTTGGGGCGCAGCTCGATCTCGTCGCCGTCGCGCAGCACGGGGGAGCCGATATTGAGCCGTTTGCCGTTGACCAGCACGTGCCCGTGGTTGATCAGCTGACGCGAAGCGAACGGGGTCGGTGCCAGCTTCATGCGATAGACCACCGCGTCGAGCCGTCGCTCCAGCAATTCGATCAAATTCTCGCCGGTATCGCCGCGCCGCCGTGCCGCCTCCTCATAGAGACGGCGGAACTGGCGCTCGCCGATATTGGCGTAGTAGCCCTTGAGCTTCTGCTTAGCGGCGAGCTGGGTCCCATAGTCGGACGGCTTCTTGCGCCGCTGCCCGTGCTGGCCCGGTCCGTAATCGTGCCGGTTGATCGGGCTCTTGGCTCGGCCCCACAGATTGACGCCAAGGCGACGATTGATCTTGTACTTGGACTCGCTACGCTTGCTCATCTGAATGAGGTCCCGTTTCGGGTTGTTGTTATCCCAATAGTGCCATCCGCCGCGTTGCCGCCCGGAGGCCGGGGCTTTCGCCCGCTTTCTTGGGAAGGGCGCGAACTATACGCGCGGTGCGCCGGAAGTCAATTTTGGCCGGGACTAGGGCTTCTCCTCCCGCGTCCCGCCCCTGCTCCGCCTGTTTCTGCTGGAAATTATCAGGCGCTCGACCGGGTGCGGCGGCTCCCGCAGGGCCGCAATCATCGTGTCATTAACACACGATTTTGGCGATTTTACGGTCGAAGATAACGTGTGCGCAATCTCAACAAACTGTACCTCCCCCGGGCTTGCCCCGGGGGTCCACGTCTTTTTTCTCACCACTGGAATGGGAAGACGTGGATGGCCGGATCAAGTCCGGCCCCCCAGGGAGCATACCCGTCCGTCCGCAGCGACAAGTTGAGGCTTATCCGATTAGCTCAACACCATCAGCGGAAAGCGCCTTATCGAGCCGGTTTCGCTCAGAACGACGGACCTGCGCTACCCGTAACCGGTCCCGGCCAATTTTGGCATGATGGGGTCGCGATGCGCGCAGCACCCAAGGAGCATACTTGTCCGGGCGCACGTATTAGTAGTTCAATAGATTCCGGCACAACAAACAAGCTTCGCGAAAGAGGGGGAGACTGCCGTCTACTCTCCGAATTAGCCCGTCTGAACCCGCATCTCGCGACGTCCGAAATGGGGCCATTAAGAGCCGTTCCGACCGCAAAGGCTGAATGACCGAGGAGCGCCGATTCCGGCCGTTCACGAAGCCACTATCGAACCGCTGAGGTCGACCCTTAACCGACCCTCATGACCGCCTGCCGGGCGAGCTGCTGCGCTGGAGAGCGGACGTTCGCACGGGACCTCTGAACATCGAGCCCAACGTAAACCGCGGCGATGCGATGCCGTCGTCGGATAGCGCCGTGAAGCCGCTGATCTGCGGTTACTTATCCCTCAGCAGCAATCGCTGGCTCAGCCAGTTCATAGAGCAGCGTCTTGGCATGTTTGAGGTCGGCCGTGTCGAAACCCTCGGTAAACCAGGCGTAGACCGGGGCGAGCAGATCGTAGGCTTCGGTGCGCCGACCCTGCCCAACCCACAGTCCGGCGAGGCTCGTCGCGCCGCGCAGCTCCCAGGACTTCGCGTTCTGCCGGCGCGCGACTGCGATGCCTTGCTGCATGGCCGCCTCGGCCTCGCTCGCCGTCCCGGCGCCGGCGATCAATGCCTCGCCTCTGAGGCGCCAAAGTTCCGCTTCGCCCGGCGCGCCTTCGATCTTTTCGACAACCTCCAGGCCAACGATGGCGGACGCCAAGGCCGCTTCGGGCATCCCTAGCGTCAAATGCACATCGGCTTGCAACGCCAGGAAAAGATGTTTGGTCGATCCGGGACCGTAACTGGCCAGGCCTCGTGCGATCTGAGCCGAGCCCTTTTCCGTTTCGCCCGACGCGCTGAGTGCCCAACCATGGGCGCAAACGGCCCATCCGAGCCATTGGCCGATGTTCTGCTCCTCGCAAACATGCACGGCCCGCGCCGCCAGGTCCGTGCCCACGGAAAGCTCGCGGCGGAAGAGGGGAATGAGAGCCATGTGACTCAGTGTTTGACCAAGGGTCAGCGGGTGCCCAAGCGCCTCGGCGTCTTTCACCGCGGCCATTGCTTCGTCCCGGGCGAGGTCCGGGTATCCGAGCATCCACGAAGTCAGCGCCATAAACGCCTGGCAATTCAACGCCGGATGGCTGCCGGACCAATCCGGGAATTTATGCGAAGCGGGATCGAATTTCTCCAGGCCCAGCTGAAGTTGTGTACGAGCTTCCGTTAGTTTTCCCTGGGAATACAGCACCGCGCCGAGCGCCTGATGCGCCCCCACGATTCGGGCCGCATCGCCAAGCCGTTCGGCGACGCCGAGCGCTTTTTCGGCGACATGTTGAGATTTCGCCAGTTCGGCGGCCCCATAATGATGGAGTTGCAGGCCGCGGAGTGCCGCGAATCCTCTTATATCGTCCCCGAGTTGCTCACAGAGCTCCCAGGCCCGCGCATAGGTTCGGCCCATGTCGGGATCGGCGTAGTTCCTGGTCGCGGCCAGAGCGGGACCAAGCGCCATTTGCAGGTCCAGCTCTCGCTCGGCCCGCTCGCGCGGATCGGGCAGCGCTTCGACCAGTGCCAGGCCGCTCCGAAATTGGTCGATCGCTTCGACGTTCGCCGACTTGCTTGCCGCGGCCACACCGGCTTTTTGCCAGTACGCGATCGCCTGCGCCGGGCAGTTCGCTTCCGTGTAGTGATGCGCCAGCAGTTCCGGCTGCGTACTCACAACGTCGGGAAACCGGTCTTCCAGCAGCTTCGCCACCTGCTGGTGATACTGCTGGCGGGTGCGCTTCAGCAGCGACTGGTAGGCCGCGTCCTGAATGAGCGCATGCTTGAACAGGTAGCGCGACCGCGGCGGGCGGCCGCGCTGGTACAGCAACTCGTCGACCACGAGCTGACCGAGACCGCTCTGCAACAAGGGTTCGTCGATCCCGGTCAGCGCGCTGATCATTTCGTAAGCGAACTCGCGTCCCAGCACGGCGCCCAACTGCGCGACCTCGCGCAGCCGCGGCGCGCGATCCAGCCGCGCCATCAGCGAGTCCTGCAATGTCTCCGGGATGTGCAGCTGCGCGAGCGCGCCGTTGAGCACGTACGCATCGCCGCGGTCCTCAAGAACCCCCGACCCAACAATGGCCTTGGTGAGTTCCTCGACGTAAAGCGGCACACCGTCGGCCTTGGCGACGATATGATTGACTACCGCGCTGGGCAGCGACATTCCGTTCACCAAATGGCTGACCATGGTCTCCACCTCCGGCCGCTCCAGCCGGCCGAGCGTGATCGGCGTCATGTGCGATCGTTGTGTCCATGGAGGCGTCAACTCCGGCCGGTAGGTCGCGATGACCAGGATTGGGACCGTCGGCACCTGCTCGATCAGCATGCCGAGCGTTTCCAGCGTGGTTGGATCGGCCCAGTGAAGATCCTCCCAGACCATGAGCACCGGGCCGCTCTCGGCGATTTCGAGCAACCAGGCAGTCAGCGCGTCCAGGGTTTCATTGCGGCGCTGTTGTGCCGACACCGGCGCGGCTGTGTAGCGGTCCTCGGGCAGCGGCACGGACATCAGGCTCGCGAACAAAGGCACGCTCTCCGCCAGCGGCAACGCCTTGAAGCCGCGGAGCACCTGCTCGAGCTTCGCGAACCGCTGCGCCGGGGTATCCTCCGGCTCCCAGCCGAACACGCGTTTCAGATGTTCGATGATGGGATAAAATGCGCTCGCCGAATGGAACTGCGAGCTGCGCATCGCCACCCAGGTGCTGTTCTTCCCGGTGGCCTCCCGGAGCCCTTCCAGCAGGCGGGACTTACCGACCCCCGCTTCCCCTTGGATCAGCACGACATTGCCGCGGCCGCCGCGACTGCCTTCCCACGCGCGCAGCAGTAGGCCCATTTCCTCCTGGCGCCCGACGAGTGGCATGGACTTCCCGGTCTGTCTCGCGGCGAAGCGGCTTTCGGTGTTGCGCGCGGACAGCACGCGCCAGACCGGTACAGGCTCGGCAAAACCCTTGAAGGCATGCGGGCCCAGGTCCTGGAACTCGAAGTGATCGCCAAGCATGGCGCGGGTGGCCGCGCTGACGACGATCTGGTTCGGCTCGGCCACCGCCTGCAAGCGGGCCGCGAGGTTCGGCGTCTCACCGATGACCGCGGTTTCCGATGCCGTTCCTTCGCCGATCTGGTCCCCGACGATTACCGGCCCCGTGGCGATCCCGATGCGGACCGTCAGTTCGACCCCGGGCGGCCGGGGAACGGCGGCGTTCAGGTCCGCCATCGCGACGACGATATCGAGGCCCGCCCGCGCGGACCGCTCGGCCTCGTCCTCGTGAGCGCGCGGATAGCCGAAATAGACGAGGATTCCGTCTCCCATGAACTTGGCGACGAAGCCGTTCCGTCCTGCTACTCGCGTAGAGTTGCGCTCGTACATTCGATTCCAGTTAGAGCAGCTCTCCGTCAAAAATGCGGCGCACGAATTTGAGCGTCTGGCGTTCGAGGTCGCGCGGTTGCGTGTGGCGTCGAACTTGTTGCCAGCAACCGGTCCAGTACAAGGAGGTGGAGACCAAGGGCGTGATTTCGAGAGCTATCGCTCTTATCTCAATCGCTCCCAATTAAAGCACACAGCGTTCGCTGCCCCCGTCCAGGATGGAATTATCGTAGGCGCCTGTAGCTTAGAGCAAAGCATCGTTTCTAAAATAAAGAGGGATCTCAAAACTATTTTCGGCAGTGGTGAGCGGCCTACGCATGTAGCGTACTTTTGTTCGCGAGACGTATCGGTAGCCTCACGTCACAAACTGAAGAACTACTGTACCGAACAATACCAGGCGCCATTGGATATATTCGATGGCCAGGCGCTCGCCGACATGCTTGCCGACCCTGATGCAGCCTGGATAGCAGAGCAGTACCTCGAAATACCGGCAGACGCGTGGCCAGTCTCTTCACTTGACGAAGAATATACCGCGGCCCGTGATCGCTGGCTTGTCAACGACGCGGCGCCACAGAATTACGCCGATTTCTTAAGTATTAAACGAGGTCTGCGCACCGCTACTTATGAAGACGAGGCCAAGCCGGACATATCCCGGTGGCTAAAGGCGATGGGTTGCTTTCTGCATGACGGTGTGCCCGATCGCTTGAAGCAGAAAGTCCGTTATGAGGTCGCAGTCGGGGTGACGTGACCCCCTGAAACTCCTCCAGGCGAAGCTAGAGTCCGACCCAACGGAAGGGACGGACGATGAAGCGATCAAGGTTCACGGAAGAGCAGATCATCGCGGCGCTGCGGGAGCAGGAGGTCGGG
>Ga0209517_10001462_pt1 | contig 35731 bp, 26 predicted proteins | sample PeaSoiMetSII2010_FD_187695 | JGI IMG/M metagenome (GOLD analysis project Ga0209517, IMG submission 187695) | Peat soil microbial communities from Weissenstadt, Germany - SII-2010 (SPAdes) (version 2) | ecosystem: Environmental > Terrestrial > Soil > Wetlands > Peat | place: Germany... | reverse complement strand
CGCTCCGAACTCCGGGTCCAGAATCTGTTTCAATACCGACGGAACCACGACCAGACGCGTAACGCCTTCCTTCTCGAGCACGGTCATCATTTGATTGCTGTCCCGGATCTGCTCGTCGGAAAGAACCACGACAGGCACGCCGCTGATGAGAGGAAGGAAGAGGTTCGCGATGGAGAAGCCGTAGCTGAGAAACGTGTTCAGGCAGCACACTTCACCCGGCGCATACGTTGCTGAGTACAGGCCATTCGTGATGCTGCGATGGATCCCCACGACTCCTTTGGCTTTCCCGGTCGAAGCGGACGTGTACAGAACGTACGCGGCGCTGTCCGGAGTAATGCCGGTAACCGGAGTGGATGGACTTTCCGCGGCGATGAACATGGAATCCCGATCCACGCAAACCGTCTCAATCCCGGCCGGGACTCGGTGTCTGTATCTGGCGCTCGTAACTGCGATGGACAGCTTCGAATCCGAGACCATCTCCTCCAGGCGATGTTCCGGATAACCCGGATTCAGGGGGACGTAGGCTCCACCGGCCTTCAGGATCCCAAGTACCGCTACGGCTGCTTTGAGAGACTGCTCCATGCAAAGGCCGACCATCACCTCCGGTCCCACACCGCGCTTTCGCAGGTAGTTTGCGAGCTGGTTGGCTTGATCGTTCAATTGGCCGTAAGTGAGTCTCTGGTCTCCTTGAATCAGCGCCACGGCGTGCGGCGTCCGCAGCACCTGCGCCTCCAACAATTCAGGCACACAGCCTTGCGGGTATCCACGATCGGTCTGGTTCCATTCGCTGAGGATCCGCCTCTTTTCTTGGTCTCCCTGAATGTTCAACTCGAAAATACTCGCAGCCGGAGTCGCGGCTGCTTCACGAAGGAGAGCCTGAAGATGCTCCGCCATTCGCGATATGCGGCTTTCCTCAAAGGCTTCTGGCCGATACGTAAGCGTCCCCAGCAGTCCCCTGAACGCTTTCCTGAACCCGACTTTCAAGGCGTCCCGTTCGTGCTCCTGCAGGCCAGGAAGCCGCGAGCCGATCAGTTCGTTCTGAATCTCGGGAGACATCAGAATCTCGACTTCGGTCCATTCCCACTCCTCTAATCCATCCTGCCGCGCGCGCGTCAACATTTGCTCGAATGAACAGTCGACAAGGGCCGCGTCCACGGGCAGAAGCCTGACCGAGGACTCAGATTGCCCGGAATTTGAGGTTCGAATCGTGAGCGTGCCTTCGCACGAATATCTCAGCAGCAACGCGGCACACGCCGTCCCGAGCCCCATACTGAAGGACACGTCCTTAGCCGAGCTCAGTTCTCGTAACCGCGCCGAGACGCCTTCCGGCACTTCGAAGACGTGGGTTGAAACGCTCGCTGCCATCACCTCTAAACAGCGTGGGGCGCCATCCAAAAGGGACGAAGCGGGTCATTGGAAATGAGCTCGCGCGGTGGTCACCGAATCAAAGCTGATTTGTGCATCGGATGTTGCACTCTTGTAAACCGTGACTTCGGCGTGGCAGCGCGCGCAGTTGTCCTTGCGTTCTTCGATCCGCCATGGATTGAAGATTGTCGACGTGGTTTCGAAGGAGGCATCCATGGCGTAGTTTCGCCATGCCCGGGGGACTTCCCCGGCGCCTCGGAAATCCTTCGGACGATCGCGGCCGAATTCCTGCGACTCGGGATCCCACCAGAACGTTGTCCACAACCACTTCCCCTGTACCTTGTGGACCAGGTGGAACGCCATGAGAACCGCGAAATCGCCGCAAGAGGCTCCGTTATATCGTTCTCCCGGCTTGAGTTGCACCCAGAAGAACTCTTCCAAAGACACGTCCTGTGCGTCGGCGGCGCTAGGTTCGCCCTGGTTTGCCGGAGGATCGCAGGACGCAGATTCTGTCCTGATGTGCTTCGGCAGGACGATCCGTACTGTCCGCGTGCGGACCTCACCGCCGGAGCGAACCTGCATCTGCACGATCTTGCCGTTCCGTGGGTCCGCCGGCCGCCGTAGAGCATTCCAAAATGCGCCCGCAAGTCGCGCGCCGTCGGGGAATCGCAGGGTCATGGTCGGCGGTTTGGGTTCGGACTTCTCCCAGAGCGCTAGGGCCCGATCCAGCGGCATGGCTCCCGCGCCGGGCGCCAGCGGTTGGCATAGTCGAGCAGCAGCTTCCGGATTGTAATGGAAGCTCTCGTCAAAAAGGTCGCGAACCGAAACTTGACGCGGAACCGCGGGTGAGCGGTCACCGCAAGGGAAAATCTCGCGAGCGGTGGCCCAGGTGATGAATTTCGGAATGCCCTTCCGAGTCCCGCTTTCCTGGATTGACTCTTGCGCCAGCCTCCATCCTTCGATGCGGGGTGATTCGGAGCCAGTCGATTGGGAACAAATCACCGCCACACAACTCAGCTCGATCAGGATCGCGGCGATCCAGCCGAAGGCGCGGCGTGGCATTGTGTACGAAGCGCGGCCCGCTATGCGAGCAGGCCGTTTACAACTTCGCGCACGCGCCAGGTCGATGGATGCGGCCAGCAACTCGGATCCCACAGCGTCAATCCGTCACTGGCGGTGGTTGCGTGACGCGCATGATAGCTTTCCGAGAGTCCGCGGAGAATCAGGCTAATATTCTTGGTGGTGTCATTAAAAAGTTGCCCGTCCACCAGTCCTCCCGGCACCGCGATACTTCCGTTCAGCAGTGCTCGCATCTCCTCGTAGACCTTCGGATCTACAACGGGGAGCAGGTCGCGAAGCCACTTGGCGTCCGGCAGCGCACTCACGCCTGGAGGTATGGCTTGGGACGAAATGTACTGAAGATTGGGACGCTGGTGTTGTGCGTCTTCCAGCGCCATGATAAGAAGCATGGCCATTGCGTGCTTGATGCCAGTTGTTCCGTAGTGCTGATTCACTTTGCTCTCCCTTCGAATTTCTTGAGGTACTGCTTTGCCAAAAAACGTGTAGCCGGCCATTGATCCTCGACAGTCCAGGCCAGAAAGGCGGCATCTACGATTTGCTGATACACGAGTTGCGCCTGTGCCCGGTCTCCTGCCAAGTCTAAAGCCCGGGCGAGATATTCCTTGGGCTCACTAGGGGTGTCCGCGTGTGCCGCACGGTCAAGAAGTTCAAGCGCCGGTTTGAAGCGACCCTCAGCCGCAAGAATTTCGCCCTGCATCCTGAGGCGGTCTGCGTCATATTTCGGGCCTTCCCCCGCGGGAAAGGTATTCATCAAGCTCACGGCTTCCTTGGAGGAACCATTACGGGCGAGAATGGTAACAGCCTGAACAATCACCAGCGGAGATCGCCTGATGGACACAGCTTGACGAGCCCGCGCAACAGCGCGTTCGCGGTTTCCCGCCATTCCTTCCAGGAACGCCAGCGCGACGGATTTTTGTGAGGCAGATCCATCCTGCCCTGTTTCGCTATCCTTAGCAATGCCCTCGGCCAGAATCTGCCGGGCCGTATCAAGATGGCCTTGATCTGCCTCCAGATTCGCCAGCAGCGCCGTTGCCCGGGAAGCTTCCTTCACGTCGTCCGAACGCATGACTTCGCCAAGCAGGCTCGCCGACCCGTTATAGTCCCCCCGCACGGCCGCAACAATCGCCCGAAATCCCAGCGCCAGGGGTTTACTGGAAATCCCCTCAAGAATCGTGATTTGCTTGTCGGCATCTGCCAACTGATTCTTGGCGATAAGGGCCCGGATCAGCACGGATGTCCCGAAGACGTTCGGCGGAAAATGATCCTGGCTAGCGCGCGCTACGCGGACCCCTTCTTCGTAGTTCCCCATCTGGAGCAAACACCACGCCAGCAGACGCCTCGGCAAGGGGTCATTCGGGAACTTGAGTGTCCAGTCGCGCAGAATGGGCTCTGCCTTGTTGAAATCTTCAATCTCGAGTGCGTAGCGGCTCTCGATGCTCAGCCGCTCATGTTCTGAAAGATGTTGGGCACGGGCGAGCTCGATCGCTTTCCGCCAATACGAAAGGCCCTCTTCGAGCTTGTTTTGGGAGTCGAGAATATCTCCCAGCCGCATCAGTCCCATTGCGAAGTTCGGATCGAGATCGATAGCCCTCCGGAGCAGAGGGACAGCTTCACCGGAACGTTGCTGGTCGCTCAGGGCCTGTGCTTTCTCATAGAGTTCGAGAGCTTCCCAGCTGGAACTCGTAATGTCTTGAGGAAGACGGTTGTTCGCGGCTCTCTCTGTTTCACTTTCTCCCGCCGCTGCCCGCACGCTGGTCACTGCCTTGTGAATGGCCTCGAAAAGCCCGAGAGGTCCCAACGAGGTCTCGGTATCCTCCCGAACCTCAACCGGCGTTTCCGGCGTTGCTTTGCCGATCAATTCGCATCGGATCGAAAACCTATAGCCGTCTCCCAATTTGCTCACCGTGGAGAAAACCAGCAGCGGAACATGTTCGCGAAATGCTATCTCCCGCCACTGTTTCGCGTCCGGCTTGGTGTGTGAATCCAGACGCATCCCGCGAAGCACCTCGCCCGTGCGTCCCTCATCCCAAACGTTGAAACGGGACGATTGACGGAAGTCGGCGCGAAGGACCGATGTGACGCCGTCGAACTGACTTTCGTGCGTCGCGTTGTCGGTGGATACGACCATGATCACAGCTCCAGGCTGCACTGCTAACGGTTGTACTTGCCTTGAGTACCATAGAGAGCGAAGACTCACGGCGAAAAGGGCCAGTACTACAAAAACCAGCACCAGACTCTTCCAGTGGGCGCCGATGACTTTTTGCATCCGCAGCGGCAAGACATGTGGCGTCTGGACAAGCTTCAGAACTTCCTCTACATTTCGCGGGCGGCGCAGAGGGTCGCGATCGAGACAGCAGAGAAGAGCATAGCGCCAGGCTGCGGGCAGACTCTTCGGCATCTGTTCCCCGAAGTCCGTATCGTTCGTGGCCCGCCGCAACGCGCCCGCTAGTCCGCCGCTACCGGTCGCATCCGTCCCCTGCTTGAGGGAACGGAGCAAGATCAGCGCGGCCGAATAGAGGTCGCTCCGCTCGTCGTATTCTCCGCACAGCTGTTCGGGGGCCATCCAGTCCAGCGTCCCGACCAAAGTTCCCGTTCGCGTAAGACCGTCATCCTCCTGAGCGAGAATCGGACGGGCCAGGCCAAAATCGAGGATCACCAAACGCGACCCCGTTAACATCAAGTTGGATGGTTTGAGATCCCGGTGTACTACTCCCGCCGCATGCGCGGCTTGAAGCCCCTGGAGGAGTTGATGAGCGCAATCGTTCCACGTTTCAAGCGGCAAAGGCCCGCGTTCCAGCCGCTTGGCCAAGGTTTCGCCCTCCAGGAACTCCATGCTCAGGTAGGGCAGGCCTTGGTGTTCTCCTAAATCATGAATGCGGCAGATATTCGGATGAGTTATGCGTCGCGCGATTTGTACTTCTTGGTGAAACCGCGCGAACAGCACCTGGTCACGAGCGTAATTGGGCGCAATTACCTTGATGGCGACGCGCTCACCTAACTTTCGGTCAAAAGCCTCAAATACTTCCGCCATCCCGCCCGCGCCGATGGGTTGCCGGATTTCGAACCGGTCCGCGATCACGTCACCCGGCCGGAGTGCGGCTAGTTCGGGATACATTCCCAACCCCGCAACGGGACGAAGGAACTCCGAGCCGGCCTCGGCGTGCTCCACCAATCTTCTCAACTCCCGCCGGACGTCAGGATCCTGGATCTTTGATTCCAGGTGCTTTAAGACACTTGGGCGCTCGTCGAGAGGCTTTTGAATCACCTCGTCAAAGAGGTCCTGCAATTGTTGCCACTGCTCGGGAGTCATACTGACAGTTCTGCGTGCAGCCAGGCTCTAGCCATCGCCCAGTCACGCTTGACGGTGCGCGAGCTTATCTTGAGGTAATCGGCGATCTCCTCTTCGGACATGCCGCCAAAGTAACGCATCTCGACGATCTGACTTTGCCGCGGAGCCCATTCCCTCAGGCGCTCCAGGGCATCGTGGACGGCCAGGAATTCATCCGAACGGCGGTCATCGTAAATCAGCGCATGCTCAATCGGAACCATCTGCGGATCACGTCCGCGCTTCTCTGCTTTTTTCGTTCGGGCGTGATCCACCAGGAAGCGGCGCATCGCCTGCGCAGCCAGAGCAATGAAGTGAGCCCGGTTGCGGGCTTCGGGAGGAGTTTGCCGGAAGATCTTTACGTAAACTTCATGGACCAGCGCGGTCGGTTGAAGTGTGTGATCGGACCGTTCCTTCCGCAATTGATAGGCGGCCATGCGCCGAAGGTCATGGTAGAGCAGGTCGAAAAGCCGGCCTTCCGCGGACCGGTCCCCTTCGACAATTCGCTCCAGTAACTGCGACACTTCTCCTTGAGTCGTAATCATGGCCGACATTGTTAGACTCTCATTGTAGTCCGAGTAGGTACGGCTCTTTTCGTCATAATCTGGTAACCTCTCAATTCTTTACAAATCGCGGTTTTATTAGCGAGTGGCCTCACCGCCGGAACTTCCCTAAACCGGGCGGCTGCAGCGCCGTTGCATCCCGCGGAAGCCTGGGCTATCTTATGGCAGAGATTCAGGAGGTGTTCCGTGCGCCTTTCCGTTTTGGCTCGCGTCGGCTTAACTGGCTTGGGAGCGATGGTGGCCGCCGCCGCCCCGAATGCAACGTCCATAACCTTCCATAAGGACGTTCTTCCTATCTTGCAGAAGAACTGCCAGCAATGCCATCGCCCGGGCGAAGTGGCTCCCATGTCGCTGCTCAGCTATCCGGACGTGCGCCCCTGGGCCAAGGCGATCAAGACTGCTGTCGCGACCCGAAAGATGCCACCCTGGTTCGCCGAACCGGGCTACCGGCAGATCGCCAACGAGCACAAGCTCAGCGATCGCGAGATTGAGACGCTCGTCGCATGGGCGGATAACGGCGCTCCGGAAGGGAATCCGAAAGACGCGCCCGCTCCCTTAGTTTTCCAGGACGGCTGGAGCCTCAAGCCCGACATCGTGGTGGAGATGCCCAAGCCTTTCGCGCTGCCGGCCACCGGCACCATCAATTACAAGTACATCCTGGTCAAGACCAATTTCCCGTCGGACATGTGGATTCAGGCCGCCGAAATGCGTCCCGGCAACCCCAAGGTTTTGCACCACGGAAAGGTCTGGGTGCGGCCTCCCGGGTCGGAGTGGATGCAGAACGCAGTCCCTGGTGAAGCGTACGAGGCCGAGACCCAGAGGGAGTTCATAGGAAGGAATGAGGCGGCGGAAGGGAATGATATCCTCGGCAAGTTCAACCCGGGATTGGGCGCGCAGACTTTCGACGTGGAAGGCGCGGCCAAGTTCGTTCCCAAGGGATCGGACCTGGTGTTCGAGTTGCACTACACTGCGATGGGCCAGCCCACCACCGACGTGTCCAAGCTAGGGTTGGTGCTGGCTAAGAATCCTCCGGCCCAGCGCTATTTTCTGACGGCTGCTCCCGCTTCTACCAATCTGGTAATCCCGCCGGGCGATCCCAACGCCGAAGTCGTCGGCGAAGTCACCGTGGGAGCGGACATGAAGTTGGCGTACGTCCAGCCGCACATGCACCTTCGCGGCAAGGATTACGAGCTTCGTGTGATCTATCCGACCGGCGAGTCCGAGACCGTGTTCCGGGGGAAGTTCGACTTCAACTGGCAACAGGGATTCACGTTTGCCAAGCCGATCGCGCTGACCAAGGGCACTCGCCTGGTGGGGATCGCGCACTTCGACAACTCGCCGAACAATCCTTACAATCCCGACCCGGCCAAAGAGGTTCGTTGGGGCCCCCAGAACTGGGACGAGATGAGCGGTCCGTTTATCGGCTTGATCTTCGATGTCAAGACGCCCACGGACACCTTGCTCAAGCGCTCCGGGCCGAGCCTCCTGAAACCGGTCGCTGGCCAGGCTGGGCCGACTCTCGCGACGATCCAGGGCGGGAACTGACCGCGCGCGGAAGCGATGCACAAACATTCTCATGCCTCGCGGCGCGACTTCCTGAGCCGGCTGCTGGGCGGATCTATGGCCGGAGCATCGGTGCTGGAGATGGGATTTTTCCGGGCGGCTGTTGCGCGCGCACAGGCGACCCGTGCCACGGGAAATGGCGCGGCCGGCGAGCTGTTCGATATCCACAAGGTCGCGGAAGGGGTTTACTGCGCCGTGGCGCATCCACAGGCGCTCACCAACTGCAACGCTGCGATTTTCGTGAACTCGCAGGACGTGCTCGTGGTGGACGCGCACTCCAAGCCTTCGGCCGCGGCGTCGCTGATCGCCCAGATCAAGAAGGAAATCACCACCAAACCGGTGCGCTATCTGGTGAACACTCACTTTCATTGGGATCACAGCCAGGGCGATCCGGCCTATCGCGCCACCGGGAATAAGGTCGAGATCATCGCCAGTTCGATGACCAAGCAGCTGCTGGCGGACAACGCGCGCAATCGCCTGAAGGAATCGCTTGACGGAGTTCCTCAAATCATCGACGGACTGAGGGCGCGGCTGGCCAAGGCATCCTCCGCGGCCGACCGGGCATTTTACACGGAGCAGATCCGGCTGGCTCAGGCGTACCAGGCGGAGATGCAGAGCTATACGCCGGAGCTGCCGGATATCACCTTCGATAAATCGCACGTCATCCAGGACAAAGCCCATGACCTCCACATTGAGTTTCATGGACGGGCGCATACCGCCGGCGATATCGTCGTGTTCTGCCCGCAGAAACGCGCCGTCGCCAGCGGAGACGCGATTATCGGGTTTCTTCCCAACATCGCCGACGGCTATCCCCGAGAGTGGCCGGGGACCATCAACTCGATCGCGCAACTCGGTTTCGACAACATCATGCCGGGGCATGGCCCGGTGCAGCCCAACCGCCAGCGGCTCACTCAGATGCGGAATTATATCGAGGAACTGACCGGGTTGGTGGAGGCTGGGAAGAAGGCCGGCAAACCGTTAGCTGAATTGCAAAAGACCATCACCATGACTTCGCTGAAGACGCTGCAGGCGAATGGCTACGGAAGCTACGTGGCGGACAATCTCAACAAGCTCACGGTTTATGTCGGGTCGCGGACCGCGGTCGAAGACCGGCTCGGCGCCAATATCGACGCGATCTACAAGAACCTGGATCGCGCTTAGTAGCGATCCCGAATCTAACGGCCAGGGGACTCCACCCCAACCTTCCCGGCAAAGTGCCGGTACACGAACACCGAATAAGCCAGCGCCAAAGCGAAAGCGGGGACAAACCAAAATAATCCGATTCGCAATCCGTAGCTGGCCGTGGAGACGCTTGCCACCGTCAGACTGCGCGCCGCGTCCCCATTGGACGGGAGCAAGTTGGGATAAAGGCCCATCGCCGCCGAGCACAGCAACCCGAGAATAAATGTGCAACTGGAGAGGAACGCCGCCAGCTCCCGCCGGCGCTTGAGGAAAAGGAGCACCCCGATGAAGCCGCTGGCGGACAGAGCAGGGAAGATCGCCCCCCACGGGTAGGTTTCGAAACTTCTCAGCAAGAGCGGCTGGACCTGGAAGCTGGTCACGCTGATCGCCAGAACCAGTGGCAGCATGATGAACCAAAAGCGCCGCGCGACGGCCTGACTGCGGGCCTGCAGGTCGCCATCGGTTTTTAGAGCTACCCACAGTGCTCCGTGAATCGTAAGGGCGACCAACGCCGTGACGCCGATCAGGACGGTGTACCAATCGATGATACCCGCATCCGGCCCGGGCTGGAGGTTGGTCCACAGGGCGAGAAAGAAGTAGCCGTCGGCTTCGATGGGAACGCCTCGAACGACATTGCCCAGCGCCGTGCCGTAGAAAATGGCAAGCAGCAGGCTCGCTCCCGCGAAAATCACGTCCCAGAACGTGTGCCACAGTTCGCTGCTGAGGTGACTCCGGAACTCGATGGCGATTCCCCGCAGGATCAGCAGCCACAATACGATCATCAAGGCAAGGTAGAAGCCGCTGAAACTGGATGCGTACAGGCCCGGGAACGCGAAATACAAGGTTCCGCCGGCCGCCAGCAGCCACACCTCGTTTCCGTCCCACACGGGACCAATGGACGCCAGCACGGCGCGCCGTTCCGCATCGTTCTTCGCGACGAACAGGTGAATGATGCCGGCGCCGATGTCGAAGCCGTCCAGGATCACATACCCGGCAAGCATCACGGCTACCAGGCAAAACCAAAGAGTAGGCATATCGTCTCTCTCTACGCGGTTTTCGCCGGCTCCGGCCCGTGCTCCACTTCACGCCAGATCAGAAACAGGAAGAGCACTCCGAGCAACGCGTATAAGCCCAGGAATCCGAGCAACGTGAATATACCGCTGCCTGCCGAAACGCGCGCGGAGGTTCCTTCCGATGTCCGCATCAATCCGTAAATCAGCCACGGCTGCCGGCCGAGTTCCGCGGTCATCCAACCCGCGGTCGTCGCGATGTAGGGGAAGGGAAATGCCAGCATCAAGATCCACAGCATGGCGCGACTGGCGTACAAGCGGCCAAGCTTCAGAAGGATCGCGCTCAGGGCTGTCACGGCGATGAGCAGCGTGCCTAAACCAACCATGATGTGATAGCTGAAGTAAAGCAGCGGAATGTTGTCGGGCCACTGATCCCGCGGGAAATCATTCAGACCCTTGATTTCCGCCTCCCAGCGACGATAGGTCAGGAAGCTCAGCATTTTCGGAATCGCGATGACGTTATCCAAGCGCCCGCGTTCGGTATCCGGCTGTCCGATCAAAGCCAAGGGCGCTCCATTTTCGGCGCTGAATAATCCTTCCATGGCCGCAAGCGTCACCGGTTGGTTCAACGCGATCATCTTGCCTTGCTGGTCTCCTGTCGGGAATAGCAGCAAGATCGTAGCGATCGCTCCGCTGATCACGCCGACGCGGACGAAGGTTTGTCCGAACGCGACATTGCGTCGCGCCAGGATGTAGAACGCGCCCACGGCGCTCATGACAAAGCTCGCCGTCACCACCGCCGCAAGCATGTTATGCGTGTATTGCCACAAGATCCACGGATTGGTCAGAAGACCGGTGAGACTGGACAAAGCGATCGCGCCGTCTGGTCCCGTCGCGTAGCCCACCGGGTGCTGCATCCATGCGTCCGTCGCGATGATGAAATAGCCGCTCAGCCACGACCCCAGAAAAACGCACACCGAGGTGAACCAATGCAGCCTGGGGCCGAGCCGTTCTTCTCCATAGACAAAAAGACCCAGAAACGTCGATTCCAGAAAAAAGGAAAACATCCCCTCCATGGCCAGCGTCTGTCCAATGACTCCTCCGGCAGCTTTCGAAAATCGCGCCCAATTCGTGCCGAACTGAAACTCCATGGGAATCCCCGTTACCACACCCATCGCAAAGTTGATGGCGAAGATCTTGGCCCAAAAGCGGGCGGCCTGGTTGTAATGCTCGTTGCCCGTTCTGACGGCCATCGTCTTGAGCACGACCAGCAGCAGAGCCAGTCCCATCGTCAGCTGCGGAAAGATGTAGTGGAACGTCACCGTAAACGCAAACTGCAGCCGGTGGATTGCGAGTGCGCTGTCCATCTGCCCTCCATGATGCACTACTTGGTCGTTCGGTAGGACCCCAGCGGCGTCACGGGATCGATAAAGAGCCAGCACAAGAAGCCCATCGCGTACACCGCAGCCGCGGTATATAGGGCCGCGGACCAGCCCTGTTTTCCGCCCTGGGCGATAAATCCGACGATCGCGGGAGCAACCACTCCACCCAACTGTCCGACGGTGTTCATCGCTCCAGAGACAGCGCCTACGTGCCGGCCCCCGAGGTCCATGGCAGTGGTCCACGATGCGGGCACGTTGAGCTCGACTGAAAAACTGGAAAGGCTCATTAAAGTGATGGCTGCCATGACGGAATCGGCTCGGATCGCCAAGACCATCAAGATCGCCGCACCCGCATAGGAAACATAGGAGACCATCTTTCGCGCCCGCCGCGCATCGAAACGGCGAATCAGAGCAGAAGTGGCCCAGCCCCCGGCCAGGCTCCCCAGCGCGGCCATGAGCAGCGGGAAGCCGGCCAATACGGCGCTGCGCGTGATATCGACTCCGCGAGCTTCCTGCAGATAGGTCGGAAGCCATGTGATGTAGAAGTAGAATCCGTAGAAATGGCAAAACCACTGGAAGCAGAGCATCCAAAGGCTGGGAGAAACAATATATTCGCTCCACGGAGCGGCCGTGTGACCTTGATCCTGTTCTGCGGCCGGGATCATGGCCAGCTCTTGTGCATTCACCGAAGGGTGTTGCGATGGATCGTCGCGAAACCACCAGAAGAAAGCGGCTGCCCAGGCAAATCCCACCAGCCCGAACACAAGAAACACACTCTTCCAGGACATGAAGGTGTAGAGGAACACGACCAGGGCGGGCGCGACAGCGGCGCCCAGGCGCGCGCTCGCCGCTTTCAAGCCTTCCGCCACCGGACGCTCGCGCACTGGAAGCCAGGTCCTGAACAACCGCGCGAGGCCCGGGTAGCATCCGGCTTCCCCGGCGCCAAAGAGCAACCGCGTGGCCCATAGTGATGCGAAGTTCCACGCCCATCCGGTCGCGATCGTAAACACCGACCACGCGACCACGATTTGCGTCAGCGCCTTCCGTGGACCCTTCCAATCGCAATACATCCCGGCCGGAATCTCCAGGAGCGCATAGGCCAAGCCAAATGCCGAGAACACGTAGCCCATTTCGACGGCAGTCAACCCCAGATCGCGTCTCATCAGGGGTGCAGCCTGCCCAATGGCCGCGCGATCCAGGAACGTAATGAAAGACAGCGTCATGCCGTAGGCCACCGCGATGTGGCGGGTTCTGGTTGGCGCGGCCGCGGAGCCCTCGCGTGCAACCTCTGCCGATGCTTTTGTGGCCATTTTCAGCGCACCATCCGAGCAGGTACATCGTATCAACAATCCGCGTTACCCTTTAGATTTGCCGAAAGTGGCATGAAGCCCCTCGACTGGATCGTGATGTTCGCCTGGCTCGTGGCCATCGTCGGCTACGGTCTCTATCGCGGCCGCGGCAGCAACACCGTCGATCGTTACCTGCTGGCCGGCAAATCGATGCCCTGGTATGCGATGGGGCTATCCATCATGGCGACCCAGGCCAGCGCCGTCACCTTCATCTCCACCACCGGGCAGAGTTACACCGACGGGATGCGCTTCGTGCAATTCTACTTCGGGCTGCCGCTGGCTATGGTGATCCTGTCCGCCACGGCCGTCCCGATTTTTCACCGCGCCAACGTTTACACCGCGTATGAATATCTCGAACAGCGTTTCGATGTGAAAACGCGCGCGCTAGTGAGTGCGATTTTCCTCATTCCGCGAGGCCTGGCCGCGGGCTTATCGCTCTACGCTCCGTCGGTGGTCCTCTCCGTGATCCTGGGCTGGCCGGACCGCTGGACCACGGTGCTGATGGGTCTCCTGATCGTCATTTACACCTCCATCGGCGGGAACAAGGCCGTCATCTGGGCGGACGTGCAACAGATGATGCTGATCTCCTGTGCGCTGGTCCTGGCTCTGTTCATGGCGATCCATCTCATGCCGGGCGACGTTTCATGGACCAAGGCGATTTCGCTTGCGGGCGCCGCCGGAAGGCTCAACGCAGTAACCACGCACTTCGACTGGGACGACCGTTACAACCTCTGGAGCGGGCTGATCGGCGGCATGTTCCTGGCCCTGGCATACTTCGGTTGCGATCAATCCCAGGTGCAGCGCTACCTTACCGGAAAATCGATCGCGCAGAGCCGGCTGGGACTGCTGTTCAACGCCCTGGCGAAGATCCCGATGCAGTTTTTCATTCTCTTCATCGGCGCCATGGTGTTCGTCTTCTTCACTTTCGAGAAGCCGCCGCTGCTGTTCCAGCCCGTGGAACTGGCCCGCGTCGCGAAGGACCCGCGTTACCCCGCAGTGGAGCAGCGCTACGACCAGGCCTTCGCACAGCGCAAGCAGGCTGCGGAAGACTATCTTCAGGCGAGTGATCCGAAAGCGCAGCAGGATAACCGCCTCCGCTATCAGAGCGCGCAGCGTGAATTGAACGACGCGCATGCGGCGGGCGAGCAACTGGTCAGCCAGGATTTTCACGATACTAATTACATTTTTCTGTCCTTCGTAACCGGCTACCTGCCCGTCGGCGTGGTGGGTCTGATTGTCGCGGTGATCTTTACAGCCGCGATGTCGTCTACTTCGGGTGAGATCAACTCGCTTGCCGCGGTCACCATAATCGATCTCTATCAGCGGCACATTCGCAAAGACGCATCCGACCGCCACTACCTCGCGGCGTCGCGCGTCGCCACGGTGTTTTGGGGTGTGTACGCGGTGGTTTTCGCCCAGTACGGGAGCAGTTTCGGATCGCTGATCGAAGCCGTGAACATCATCGGATCTCTCTTCTATGGAGGATTGCTGGGCGTGTTCGTACTCGCCTTTTTCTTCAAAAGCGTGGGCGCGAACGGCGCGTTTGTCGGCGTCCTGGCCGGGGAGGCTGCCATCTTTGCGACGTACAAGTTCACGAAAATCTCTTTCCTTTGGTACAACGTGATAGGCTGCCTCGTGGTGATCGCGGTCGGCATGCTGGTTTCACGATTGTTTGACGGACCGCGGCAGCGCGGCTCTCTAGCATGATCAACTTCAAAAAGATTCTGTATCCGGTCGATCTCTCCGCACAGAGCAGAGCGGTAGCTCCCTCCGTGGCGGCGATGGCGAAGCGCTTCGATTCCGAAGTCGTGCTCCTGCACGTCACCGGCGCCGCCGCGCCCGAATTCGACCAGTTCGCCACCGGCGTATTCTCCGGGATTCCCGTCGTGCGGGAACTGCGGGCGGGAGATCCTGCACACCAGATCGTGAGCTACGCGGAAGAACACAAGGTCGATCTCATTATGATGCCGACTCACGGCCATGGTCCCTTTCGGGCCCTGCTATTGGGTTCGGTTACCGCCGAGGTATTGCACGAAGTTCACTGTCCCGTATGGACCGGCGTCCACGCGGAGCAAATGACCTCGCACTCCCCGGCCCGATGGAAGCGCGTTTTATGCGCCGTCGAAATTGATGAGCACGGAGAATCGGTACTCAAGTGGGCCTCGGAATTCGCTCGGCAGCAGCGCCTGGAACTGCGGTTAGTCCACGCCGTTGCCGGGGCGGATGCCATGTGGACCGAGGAGAGCAACCCCAGCATGTACGAATTCCTGTTCGACGCCGCACGCGAGCAACTCGCCAAATTACAGGCCGAGGCGGGGACCCACATCGAGATCCGCCTGATGGGAGGCAGCGTAGCAATTGCGGTGCACCAAGCCGCCCTCGATTACGATGCGGATCTGGTCGTGGCCGGTCGCCGGAAACATGGCGAATCCGCGATCATTCGTGCGGCGCCTTGCCCGGTGATCAGTATCTAAGCGGATCTACTTCTTGGTGTCCACACCGGGGCGCGGAACTTCGTAGGGAGCCCCTTCACCACCAGAAGATCCCAGGAACAGATGTTGCCCATTCGGCAACGTGAGATCCCGGCCGTTGGCCCTGTGCGACCCGTCCTTCGACTGGTAGCCTTCAATGACAATCTTGTCGCCCCGCTTCACCGTATCCTTGGTGATGCCCCGTCTTAGCAGGATGTTCGGGCTTCCCGCTTCGATCGCCCAATTGACCACCGTGCCGTCGGGCTGTTTCACGTCCACGTGGATCCAACTGTGGGGGTTGATCAATTCGACCTTCGTGACCGTGGCGTCCTCGAACTTAAGCGGTTTGTTCGCGTCGAATTCCGCCGCAAAGGCATGATGCGCCCGAACGGGCGTAACACTGGCTACGACGATGGCTGCAACGGCTAACTTGGCTCGCATAAGATCAACCTCCCTACCTTCCTCATTCTACAGCCTGCAGCTGCGTGGCGCACGCACTCCTGCGTGCCGCGTCGAGACTCTTCTCGACGCCTCTTCAGCGCCTCATTTCCCCGGCGGATTACCCGATATATAGCGTTCGTGAACCGCCTCGCCCGGCGGAATCTTGCGCGTAATGTCCACGTTCATGGTGTTGCCCTCCCAGTGCTTCACCAGCTGCTCTTTGCGAAGATGCCCATACATGGTCTCTTCCACCATCTCGACACACCGGAAATCGGTGAGTTGGGCATTCGGCTCCAGCCGGCGATACAGCGGCATGCTGATCTTCCAAGGGCGAGTGAACACCTGCGGATCCTCCATGGTGGCTTCGTAGCGAATAACATCCCGGCCCATGGGAGTATACCGTTCGACGACGTGCAATGCGTCGCTATGGAAATTCCCGGATCGGTCGAACCACGTCGCATCGGTGAAATCCTTGACGTCGACCACCAGCGTATCTCCCTCCCAGTGGCCGACCGAGTATCCCATCCACAGCACGTTCGGATACTCCTCCATCTTGTTTAAGTGAATCGTGCGCTGGGCATTCGCGTATTCGAACACCATGTTGATCTTGGTCGCGCTCTGGATAATCTGAAACGGGTGCGGCATGTACATCGCGCGCGGAACCCCCGGCTGGAAGCACTTGATTTCCGGATCGCGATCCATCCAGTGTTCCAGGTTCTCCTTCTTTCGTGCCGCCGCCCACGGCTGGTAAGGAATCTCCTCGCCTTCGACGATGCCCAGACCTCCCGGAACCCAGCCGATCGAGCCCAGTCCGAGCACCGGCGCCGCGAGAACTTGGGAGCCGGGGACCAGGCCGGGCTGCGCCACCATCGGACGCGCCGCGTGCGTCTGAAGATCCCAATTCGCCGTATTGTTGGCTTCCCAAATCCCGTTGAAGTCGGGTTTGCCGGCAACGCGTCCAGAAACAGCTCGAGCAGCAGGGGTTTGCGCCGTGCTTTGCATCACCAGCGAAACCACCATTAAAAAAAGCCCCGCTGCTGCTAACAAAGCCGCGCCTGTGCCCCACGATCGCATGTGCAAAATCTCCTTCTTCCGATCCTACACGGCAGATTATAGCGCGTTGACGGCGTTTTATCGCTTCTGATACCAGCCGATAGTTTCGTGAGCGCCCCGATCATCGTAGGGGACGTCGGTCATGCCGGCCAGCCGCATCGCCCCTCCGGGGACCTCAGGCAACCGGTCATTCGTCAGCAGGAGGCCTCCGGGCTTCAGCATGGCTCCGGCGTTCTCCAGCGCCAGCATCTGCTCGAAAGCGTCGTAGTAAAGAAAGATATTGGTGCCGATCACCAGGTCAAAGCTCTCCAGGCCGCCGCGTTCGAGAACGATATTGAGATCCACCGGCTCGCAGGCGAGCACCACCGCCGGACGGATTCGCACCGCGCGCGTTTCCAGGCCTTGCCCGCCGTTTAAAGGCCGAAAGATGTCCGGCGGCCGGATCGGCGCCACCGCGGCTCCCACCTGATCGCCCAGCGAACGCCAGTAGGCGATCAGCTCCGGCGGCCACGGACGCCCCACGTCGCGCGGCAACTGGACCACATATCCCGTGTTCTTCCTGGCGCGTTCGCGGGCGCGCCGGAGATGGTCGATCACCCGGGAGCTGATGTCGAAAACCGAGACGGAGAGGGCGTTGGCTTTCGCCAGCCCTAGCCGAGCTAGCGAATCGTACAGCGCGAAGGGTTGCAGCGTCTGCTGCGGGTAATAGTCGTAGCCGGATTCTTCGTTCTTATCGATAAAGTCCAGGCCTGGCCCGATCACGGCCACGCGAGCCACCTGGCCCTCGCGCAACACGCCGCGCTTTTTCAGATCGCGCAACGCCTGCTCGATCGAGAAATTAGGGAAAATGCTGGTGTCCAGCGAAACCCCGCGATCGGCGAAGAGGGATGCGCGATCCAGATCCGGCAGGTTGAGGCGCTTGGCTTGCTCGGCGCGCTCCGCGAAGGTCTTCCGCTCCTCGAGCGCCCGCTGCAGATGGTTGTAGATGAAAACGCCGGTCGCGGGACTTCCCAAATCGATTCCCTTGCGCCGCAGCAGGTCGCCCAGAAAACTGAGACGCTCGTTGTCGCCCGGACTGCGCAGGCCCGCCACCAGATCATCCACCCGGGCGCGCAGGGTCCCGGCTTTCGAGGCTTCGGTGATATTCTCCACCCGGATACGCGGCTGCTTCGTAAACGAGGTCCCGAAGAGCAGGAGATTCACCATGGAGTCCAGATCGCCCTGTTCCAGGCGAGCGCGAATAGCCTGGTCCTGTTGCTGGCTCCAGGCGGTCCACTTGGCCGCATCCACGTTCTTAAGCTCGGCGGGCAGCCGGTCGCGTTGCGCTTCCAAAACGGGTTTGACGCTCGCGTAGGAGGTAAAGGCCCGGCCGGCCGCGAGCACGCTCAGGGCGGCGGCGAAGACGACCGGAATGGAAGTGAGCCGCACAGCAGTTCCCAAAAATAAAGCCCGCCGGCCGGTCAGGGCGGCGGGCTTCTTGTTCTGCTTCGATCTGACTTAGAACGTGAACCGGGCGATCACCGTACCCGTGCGGCCCAGGAGCGTCACCGCTCCGGCGCTAACCGCCGGGGCCGTGCCTGGAGCGTTGAAGGCGTTGATCACTCCGAACCCGCTGGTCAGGATCGTCCCGCCGCCCGCGCCCTTGGTCGGCGCAAGCTGCGGATTCGAAGTGCTCGGGTTCGGCAAAATCGTCCGGTTAAACAGGTTGACGAACTCACCGCGGATATAGAAGTCGTAACGCTCCTTGATCTTGAAGTGGCGGCCGAAGTTTCCGTTCTCCCTCGGCGTGCGCGGCCCGCGGAAATCGCTGTAAAGCGTACTAGCGGCCGGTCCGACGCTGTTGGTAGGCAACTGCGCCCAAGCGGCCGGGTTCAGCACTACCTGCGTGTACGGATTGTAGCTGTGGATATCGTTGATGTTCTGCAGGTACAGGGGCTGGCCCGCAACGCGCACGTCCTCGCTGGTCAGGAAATTCGCGGTAGTGCTGGTGGGCGGCGTGAGGAACGCGCCGCTCGCGTATGAGGCGAAGAAGCCAATCTCCCAATCCTTGGTGACTTCGTTCACCAGCTTGGGCAGCAACGTGTACTTCTGCACTGTGTAGGTGGCGTTGAAGGTCAGGACCTGGGGCGGGATCTGCTGCAGCGCCCACGAATTAGCGCCGGGGTTGAAGAAGTCCTGCCGGGTGGGTTTCGTGAAGCCCTTGGCCCAGGTGTATGCGCCGCTGGCCGCGAAACCGTGCGCGAAGCGTTTGGTCCCCTTGATTTGTAACGAGTCGTACTTGGTGTCGCCGGTTGGGGTGCTGGACGGGGCCAGCGCCCCGAACTGCGGGAACGGGTATAGGGCGCTCAGCAGCGTGGTTCCCGCGAAGCCGGTATAGGGCAGAACGTTGCCCAGCTTGGCTTTGACGGCGGCACTGGTGGGTGGCATCGACAAGAGAGCGCGGTCGCAATCGTTTCCGGGCACGCAACTGTTTCCTGGGATCGAGTAGTTATATCCCGCCGGACCTGTTCCAGGATAGGGGTACAAACCATATTGCGCGTATTCTTGCGGGGAAATTTGGCTCAGGAAGCCAGCCGGGCCGGCGCCAAGGCCGTTAATCCACACCGCGCGATTGGCTACGTAGGACGCTTCCACGATGAAGTCCCTGGTAACCTCCCGCTGGATGCCGGCGCTCCATTGGTTGACGCGCGGCGGCCGGTTCTGGTTCGCGTCGGGCATCGTCGGGGCGCCAGTCACCGTGCCCAAAACCGGATAGCGGTTCGGATCGGTGATCGGCCACGCCGGCGACACAATCGCGCCCGGGGTCTGGATGTTTACGAACGGGTTGATGCCTGCCAGAGGATAGGCGCCGTTGGTGCTGACAATGCCACCCGCGCTTTGCCCCACGAACTGATAATTGACTCCCCAACCGGCGCGAAATATCGTCTTGGGGTTGATCTGATAAGCGACGCCCAGCCGCGGCCCAATTCCATAGGGATAAGTGGGCTGGTAGAACTGGCAATTGCAGGTGTTGGCGTAGATGGTCGCGCCCGGGTGACCGCCCGCATTGGCGTCCGCCAAGGTAGTAGAGAACTGTCCCTGCCGCCCGTATTGCTCATGATACGGAGTGGCAAAATCCCAGCGCAGGCCGTAGTCCAAGGTCAGCTTGCGGGTCACCTTCCAGGTGTCTTGCAGAAACAGTCCCCACTCCTGGTTCCCTTGACGATAATTCAGCTGCGGGGTCTGCGTGGTGGAGTTATAGTCGCCCAGCAGGAAACTGGCAAAGCCGAAGCCTATGGTTTGACCGTTGAGACTGCCGGTGGGAGTGAACGGCTGCGAAGTCGCATTGAGACCGGTCGCGAGTGTAACCCCGGCAAAGCTTCCGTTGTAGATTTGCTCGAGGTACATCTCGCCGCCAATCTTGAAGGTGTGATTCCCCCGGATCCAGGTCGCGTTGGCGTTAAAGCTGGGCTTTTCCTCGTAGTTGAGCGTCTGGATTTGACCGGAGGTCCCGATATTCTGCATGCCTCCGTAAGTCGTGGCAGAACAGGTAGTCCCCCCAATTGGATACGCGCACATTCCGGTGACGCTGGGGAACTGGCGATGGATCAGGAAGCCAGTGAGCCCGAGCGACGCGGGGTCGAAACTGAGGTTGGACGCATGGTCGTCGAACCTGGTGTGATAGTACCCCATGCCCAGGTGCAGCAGGATGGTCGGCGTCACCGTGCGATCGTAGTTCAGCCGAGTTGTATACGTGGGAATGAAGGTGCCCCGGTACCCGCCGATCTGGAGTGGCAGGCCATCCGCGTTCCCCAGGGGAGCGGAAATCGGGCTCTCGGTGTTGATCCGGGACCAATAGAACGACAACTTGTCCCTAGGCGAGATATTGTGATCGACCTTAATCGACGGAATGGCGCTGTAGCGGCCGCCTTGGATGTTCGCACTGTAATTGCCCACGAGATTGGAGTTTTGAGCCTGGGGCAGCAGCGCAAGGATCTTCTGCGTCGTGGGATCCACGCTCGTGAGGGGAATTTTGTTGTTCGGGAACGGATTGGCAAATCCCAAGCCGGTGGCCGTCAAGCCACGCGAACTCGGGTCGTAGATGGTATTCGCGAACAACTGCCTGCCCAGCCCGTCCGTGGCCGGCAAGGCCGTGGTCGGAATGCCTTGCGCGGCGCACAGGCTGCAAGTCCCATTCGGTGAGATCGCGGAAAAATCGCCCTGCAGATAGGCGGCTGCGGGCACGGTGTCCGTAAAGCCGTATTGCGTGGTCTCCAGGAACTCCTCGTAGCTCCAGAAGAAGAAGGTCTTGTCGTGGCCGTTATAGACTTTGGGGATGACGATGGGTCCGCCCAGGGTGCCGCCGAAATCGTTGCGGCGGTTGCGCGGCCGGTACTTTCCAGGCTCGCCTTGAGCGGTGCTGCTGAAAGGATTGCCGGCGTTCAGGTCCTCGTTGACGAAATAGTCGTAGCCGCTGCCGTGATATTGGTTGCCGCCGGACTTCATGGTCATGTTGATGACCGCGATGCCCGCTTGTCCGAATTCGGCGGCGTAGTTGCTGGTCTGGTACGCGATTTCCTGAATCGAATCCACGCCGGGCTGGGCCATCTGGGTGTAATCGTAATTTCCGAACAGGCGGGAGGTGGCGTCCTGGCCTTCCACGCGCATCGTTTCGGTCAATGAGAAGGCCGCTCCGAGGCCGTTGAGAGTGAAGGTTCCGCTACTGGCATAAGAACTGATGCCCGGAAGACTCAGCAGCGAGTTGTAGGGATTCCGCACGCCGGTGGTGCCCGAGTTGGCGGTCCCGATTCCCAGGAGAGGAAGCTCGCTCAAATTATCGATGGCGACGTTGTGGGACAACTCGCCGGTTTCGGTCTTGAGCAGCGAAGCTTCGGCGGTGACGGTCACGGACTCCGCGGCGCTACCGACCTGCAGAGCGACGTCTTCGCGCAGGATCTGCGTCGCCGCCAGAGCCAGGTTCGTATGAGTGTAGGTCTTGAACCCCTGCGCTTTCACCGTGACCTCGTAGATGCCGATCGGCAAGTCCGAGATCGTGTAGTTTCCCGTGTTGGTCGTTACCGCGGAAAAGACTACTCCCGTTCCCGTGTTCTTGGCTGTTACGGCCACTCCCGGTACCACCGCTCCGGCCGGATCGGTAACCGCGCCCGTGATGGTTCCGTTTCCAACCTGGCCGAACGCCAGAGATGCAAGCACCAAGAGAAATACAATCAGTTGCAAAGACCAACCTGAACGCATGACAAAGCCCCCCAAAGAAGTAAGATGACTGCCCCTTATCTGACGGAGGCCCGGAGGCCCGCCAAATGCCTTGATAGTAGCCCCGCTTCATTCGGTTGTCAATACCGTAAAACGGCCACACTGGTGGGCCCTCAGGCATCACTGCCGAATGACATACGGGGCTAAGCCCATCCATTTAAGCAGTGATCGGGAGGAGCATTGATCCCCGGTTTCAGCGGTGCTATCCTTTCCCAAGTGAAGAACGTTTGGATTAGTGCCGCTCTGGTGCTCCTGTCATTAGCGGCGATCTCCATGACCGGGCAGACTCCGGCCGCCACATCCAAATCAGCAGCCCCTAAGTCCACAGCTTCTAAATCCAAGGGCGACGCTAAGGCGCCAGCTTCCCTGCGAACACCCTGGGGCGACCCCGACCTGCAAGGCACCTGGTTCGTAATGTTCGACGTGCCCCTGGAGCGCTCCGCGGCAAATGCCAACAAGGAATTCCTGACCGACGAGGAAGTAGCCGCATCGGATGCGCGGAAAGGATTGGATCCCGGGCGCAATGCCCGCGCGTCAGGCGTCCAGGACGTGACCGGAGCGTACAACGCGGTCTTCAATTCCATCTTAAAGACCGGGAAACGCACCTCCATGATCATCGACCCGCCGGATGGGAAAATTCCTCCGCTGGTGGCGGGTGCGCCACCGCAGGGCCGAGGCGGGTTCGCAGGCCAGGGCGGTCGGGGCGGCGGCAACGACAATCCGGAGTTCATCGCACAATCGCCGCGCTGTCTCGGCGTTCCGATGCCGTTCCTCCCGCTGAACACGGCCTTTGCGCAAGGCACGGTCATGCAGATCGTGCAGTCTCCTAAATCCTTGTCGATTTACATGGAGGACGATCACGCCGGTGGCGGCAACCGCACCATCTTCATGGATGGGCGTCCGCACGCTCCCGCCAGCCTCAAGTTCTATCTGGGCGACTCGCGCGGCCATTGGGAAGGCAACACGCTGGTCATCGAAACAACCAACTTCTCGCAGGGCTTCCGTGGATCCAACATCGACACCTACAAGATGACGGAACGTATCCGGCGCGTGGACGCGAACAATTTGCGGCGCGAAATCACCTTCGAAGACCCGCAGACGTGGACCAAGCCCTGGACCGTCCTCATCGAGATGGGGAAGACCGCTGACGAGCGCCACATGATCTTCGACTCCGCCTGTCACGAAGGGAACTACGGCATGACGGGCATCTTGGCCGGCGCCCGTGCCGAAGAGAAGGCCGCGAAAAAGTAAGGTCTGTCCGCCCGCTAATCTCCCTGTTGGCCTCGCATCCCTGGCTAGTCCGATTCTAAGGATCGTCGGGATTAAAGCCGATGTGATATAGGAGACTTTATGCCAAGATTCATTCTCCGATGGTTTGCCTTGAGCCTCGTGTGCGCCGCGGGTGCGTTCGGTCAGCAGGGTACCTTTGCCCAGATTGCTTATGGCGGTAGCTGGCAGACGACGTTCACCTTGCTCAACCTGAGCTCCACGGATCTGGCCGGCGTCACCCTTAATTTTTTCGGGGACGACGGCTCGCCGCTCAGTGCCCCTGTCCAGGGCTCCGCAAGCACTCCTTCCTACACGTTTACGATCCCGCCCGGTGGGTCCGTGAACGTAGTCCTCTCGAGTTCGGATTCCACGACAACCGAGGGCTGGGCGAGCATGAGTGTCTCGAGCGGCGTCGTTCGCGGGCAGGGCTCGTTCCGCTTTCTCTTGCCGGGAGGCGCGATTTCCGAGGCCGTAGTTCCGCTCAGCACGTCGGGCTCCGCAGCTTGCATCATTCCATTCCCCGTCGTGCCTGGTGCTGTCCCGACAATCCTGATTCCATTCGACAATACAACCAATCAATACGTCACCGCGCTGGCGATCGCCAATACGTCGAATGCCCCGTTGGCCGTTCCTATCGAGTTTGACGACCAGTCCAATAATCGGTTGGTGGTCGATACCCTGAATCTGACGGTGAATCAACACATGGCGTTCCTCATCCCGGCCAACTATCCGCCCTTAGCCGGGAAAAAGGGGATTCTTCGGATCCAGGAGAGCACCAGCTCCGTCAGTGTGCTGGGATTGCTCGCCAACGCCACCAACGCGATTACAACTATCCTTCCAGTGACCCAGTAACCACGTCCAATCAGGGAGTCTTGCTGTAAGGTAACCGCCGCGCCGGCGCATTGACGCGATCGGCCGCGTGTTATAGCCTGTCGCTAGTGAGCGCGGGCGATCAGCTGAGCGTATGGCAGTCCTGGGTTCGCCAGCCGCAGAAGATCTGGCTGCGAAGGGCGCTGTTTCAGGTGCACTTGTGGAGCGGCATCGCCCTGGGGCTCTACATCTTCCTGATAAGCGTGACCGGCGGCGTACTGGTCTACCGCAACGAGCTTTATAGAGCCGCGACGCCCGAACCCATCATCTCCAAAAGCTCCGCACCGCGGTTGACCGACGACCAGCTCAAGGAGGTCGCCAGGCGCTTGTTTCCGGATTACGAGGTCGAGCGAATCAGCCACCCGCGGAATGTCGATCAGGCGGTGGATGTCTGGCTCCACCAGGGCAAAGTGACCAGGAAGCGCATGTTCGATCCTCGCAGTGGCAGCGATCTGGGCGATTCCGTCTCAACCGCTTTCTGGCTCGTGTCGGAGCTGCTCGATCTGCACGACAATCTGCTCGGCGGACGCACCGGCCGGGAAGTGAACGGAGTCGGCGCACTCCTCCTGCTCGTGCTGGCCGGGACGGGTCTGGCCATCTGGTGGCCGGGCATCCGAACCTGGCGTCGCAGCCTGACGCTGCCTCGCGGCGTGGGATGGCAGCGCTGGACCTGGCAGTTGCACAGTGTGATCGGCTTCTGGAGCCTCGCATTCGTATTGGTGTTTGGCTTGAGCGGAGCCTATCTGGTTTTCCCCGATTCGTTTCAGGACCTCGCCGACTGGCTTGAGCCTCCCACCGCCGCGAATGCCGGGATTCGCATTGTCGACAAGACAATTTATTGGCTCGCGTACCTCCATTTCGGCCGCATTAACGGCATCGGGATTCCTTGTCGCGGCCCCGGGCTTTGCGACCAGACCACCAAGGCGATTTGGGCGGTATTCGGACTGGCCCCCGCGGCGATGTTTGTAACCGGCGCGATCATGTGGTGGAATCGCGTGCTGCGCCCCCGTCTGGCAAGCTCTCGCCGCGTGCGCCCTGAGGAAGCTGTGTAAGCTGGTTGTGAGGTTCGGCAAACCAAGCAAACCATGACGATCACTCGGCGCGATTGCGGGAAAGGGCTGCTCGGTTTCGCGGCGTTAGCATCCGCTCCCCGCCGATCCAGCGCGCAGGAACGTCCCATTCCACCGCAGGGGATCGGACAACGCTTCCGTCATCTTTCCTACAGCGATATTGGCGGACGGCCCGACAGCGTTCAGGTCATGCTCAACCGCCGCCATCTTTATGTCGGCCACATGTTCAGCAACGGCGTCACGATTCTGGACGCGGCGGATCCGCGCAAACTCAAGCCCGTCGGCTTCTTCACCGGCGGCGACTTTACCCGCACCCATCACCTGCAGGTTTCCGGCGACCTGCTCTTGCTCGCCAACGGCGCGAACATCGTGGCCATGCAGTCGTACGACAACATTCGCGGCTATTTCGAGAATGCGCTGGCCGATAGCATTACCAACCGCAAGAAATTCCGATCCGGCCTGAGCATTCACGATATCTCCCGTCCCGCTGAGATGCGGGAAATCGCCTTTCTCGAAATCCCCGGCCTGGGCATCAATCGCCTGTGGTGGGCCGGCGGGCGCTACGCCGCGATTGCCGCGCATCTGGATGGCTTCACCGATCACTTCCTCTGCATGGTCGACCTGCAGAACATCACCAAGCCCGAAATCGTGGGGCGCTGGTGGATGCCCGGCATGAATCGCGCGGCCGGCGAGCCGTCCACCTTGGCGCCCGGCCGCCGCGTCGCCTTGCATCACATGATTACGGCCGGCAATCGCGGCTACGGAGCCTGGCGCGACGGTGGCTTCACCGTCCACGATCTCAGCGACCCCACCAAGCCCAAGCTGATCTCGCACATCAACTGGTGTCCGCCGTTTCCTGGCGGTACGCACACTCCGCTTCCCTTGCCGGGCCGCAAGCTGGCCGTCGTGGCCGACGAAGCGAATGCGGAAAAATGCGCCAAGGGCATGTTTGCCACGTTCATCGTGGATTTGCGGGCCGAGGAAAACCCCGTGCCGATTTCCACTTTGCCTGCGCCCAAGGAGCCTAAGGAAAAAGACTTCTGCGGATTCGGAACCTTCGGTCCGCACAACCTGCACGAAAACCGGCCCGGCACGTTTCAGAGCGAGGAGACGATTTTCTCCACCTATAACGTTGCCGGCGTCCGCGTCTTCGATATCAAGGATGCGTTCGCGCCCAAGGAAATCGCCTACTGGGTGTCTCCGCCGCCCAAGAAGCTGATCGACCCGCGTCCCAACGTTGCGCTCGCGGCGAAATCCGCCGACATCCTGGTCACCACCGATGGCCTGGTGTACGTCACGGATTGGAACGCCGGCCTGAACGTACTCCAATACGAAGGCTGAGAGCGTATGCGCCTCGTGGAGCGGGCTTTAGCCTGCAACGGGTGCTTCAGCACCCGCGATAAATCGGACGAGTAAAAAGGGGACAGACTACTCTGTCCCCCCCCAGTGCACTCCTGACTTCACCTATCAGTGTGGGAGTGGACAGAGCTGTCTGTCCCCTTTTTACGAAACCTACTTTGCCCGATGGAACACGATCGGCTGCTGAGGCCCGCGGCCGGCGCCACGGCCGCCGCCCTTCGGAGCGCCATCGCCGCCAGCCGGTGGAGCACCGCCGCCAGGCGCAGCTTCCGGAGCCGGACCTTTTCCTCCACCCCCGCCGCCTCGCCAGGCGAACACACGACGCCGCGCTAGCCGCTCAATCGGCTCCGTTAGCATTGCGAGCGCAAATAGAATCTGCGATCCTGCTGGCGTGCAACCCCTCAGCACGTCAGCAAAACTGATCCTGGCAATGATCGCGATAACCCCACACTGTGGGGCCTGCACTGTGATCTTTCCCGTCGTTAAGGTTGGGCCGAACTTTCGAGTGAGAGTCGAGGACAATGGCCGTCCGGTTAAGGGCCTTCGAGTGGAGATCGGCAGTAGTCAGGGCGGCGGCAAAAGCGTCGTCACAACAGACAAGAATGGTTTCGCACTCTTCCATGGCGTACGACCCGGATCCTACCACCTGAGCGCAGATCACGATACTGGAATCCCGGATGGCGCCGAGCTTGAAGTAAAGCTCGATGGGCCTACCGACGTTACTGTATCCCTAAAGTGGCCGAGTATTGGGTCTGTTTTCGTCCGTTCTCTGAAGGGGACGATACGCGGTCCTGACTATCTTCCGGGACAGCCCCAGCCAAGGCTCTCACTCGAGCTCCTGGACGGTAGCTCCGGGCGAAGATTGAAGACTCTGCAGACCAACGATAATGGCGAATTCAATTTTGAAAGCGCTGCACCCGGCCTATACTTCTTGAACCTGAAACCATCTGGCCTGCGGGACTGGGCGGGAGAACAGATCACGGGACTAATCGTGGTTTTTGTCGACCGCGATGCGCCTGCGGATCATTTGGATCTTGACTTGGCGTGGTCGAGTTGTGGCTTGTCGTATGCGGATCGGAGTAAATGTCCGTATAGCGACTTGCAGATCGACCAGCTTTCCGGTCAGGTCCTCGACACCAGCGGAGCGGCAATTCAGGATGCGAAGATCCTTCTGTTCGACCGCGCCGAGACGCTCGTTGAGCGGCTGCAGAGCGATAGAGCAGGCAGATTTACTTCGACTCACACCTTGGCAGGGACCTACGAGTTGGTGGTGAGCACGGCTGGATTCACACCTTTGCGCAGGACAGTGCAAGTGGAACCAGCCGCCAACTCTACGCGTCTTTCACGTCTGACTGTGGAACTCGGCGTCGGCGGAAGTTGCAGTGCCGCCAATACCCAGTAGCTATTGAAGGCTGCGGCGGGCGATAATCCGTTCGTCACGTTCACTGAGCAGGAAGGCGGCCGCGCGGCCCGCTAACTTCCTACTTCGCCCGATGGAACACGATCGGCTGCTGTGGCCCGCGGCCGGCGCCACGGCCACCACCTTTCGGGGCACCATCGCCTCCAGCCGGCGGAGCACCACCACCGCCACCACCTGGAGCAGCTTCCGGAGCCGGGCCTTTGCCTCCACCCCCGCCGCCTCGCGCGGCGAACACACGACCCGTCAGAGTGAGCGTATCATCGTCCGTCATTTCCAGGTTCCATGTGACTCCTCGCGGCTGCGTGACCCAGCTAATGGTCTTCCCCGTGATAGAGCCAGTCTCGATCTTCAGCACCGGATCATTCCCAATTTCCGTCACAGTCCCGCTGATCTTGCCGGACGCATCCACTTGCAGATCCAGCATGATCGCCTGTCCCCCGCCTCCGCCGCGGCCGCCTCGCCCGCCCGCTTCGGGAGTTGCAGGAGCATTCTTCTGCGCCTCCAGCGCCGCTTGGACATTGTCCGTCTGCCACTTCCCCGCCAGTTTGGCCTGTCCATAAACGCTGGCGGATACGGCCACCAATCCCGCGGCGATCAGTACAACCCTGGATCTCATCGGCATGCTCCTTCTGCTTCAGAATTGTCGTTCAGTAATAAGATGAATTGCAAGTCGACTCCCCCGCCGACCTCGGTTTCCGAGGCGGGCGTTCTGAGTCAACCTGTCTCCGTAAGGAATTTCGGAGCCAGCCGACTTATTGGGAGTAATGTCCAAAAACGCCGCTTCTGGCGAACTGCCGAGAATCCGGCCCGCGTAGTGTCAGCGTCACCTAATGGAGTGAGTGCTACGCTTTTTCTCAGATGCGTCGTCAGACATATGAGGAGGCAGCCGCACGGCTCCAGACCCTTTGTGACCGTTTAGATGACGCGGGTTTTTCGAAGCTCGATCGCATCCGCGTTCAGGTAAAATACATTCGAGAACTTGCGGAAGCTCAGCGGCAAGGGACGCTTGGCGCATTAGCTTCCGAACTCGATCTTCACCGTCGACGACAATTGATGTGGTCGTTCGTTGAGGGATTCGAATTTGCGGACGCCCTCGCGTCGCTGGAAGACCGCGGAACCAGCATTCCTCGAGAAGTACTGGAGCGTGCACTAAGCGGACCCGCGGACCCCTCTTTGGAGAACGACCGCAACAGCCTAGGTAGAAATACGGCTTTCGAAATAGTGCTGGCGGGAGATCTGGCCGATGCAGGTTTGGCACCGATACTCGGATCAGAACCAGATGTAATCACGGAATTGGCGGGCAGAAGGTTGTTGATCGCTTGCAAGCGATCACTGCACAGTGACACTGTGCGCGCGCAGATTGAAACAGCCGCGAGGCAGCTTGGGCGTCAACTCGAGCGTGAGGGAAACCCCCGGGATTGCGGGCTGATCGCCATCTCTGTAACCCGAGTCTTCACCTCCGGAGAAAGCCTGCTTGAGGTCAGCCGTGAAACGCAAGTGGGAGACTATCTAGATGGGGAGCTCCGCAAACTCGTCGCTCAGCACCAGCAAGCTTGGCGGGCAATCAAGAGCCCGAAAATTGCCGGGCTGCTCTTTCACGTCTCGACGCCCGGTTATGTCGTCGAGGAGAAGCTTCTAATTACTGCGGCTCAGACTTTAATCGTTCACATCGAGGGCAAGTCAGATGCGACCTTACTTGAGAATCTCGGGCGGTCAATGCAAAAGAAAGCCTCAGTGTAAAGGCGCAACTGGTCCGTGGTTCCCTGGAAATACTCGCGCGACAGGCCAGTCTGGGGTTGTCCAGAAGTTTGATTCTGGGAAGTTTGGCATCGAGAGCGATAGATCCTGATAAACGCAGGTGCGTCTGGGGATCCTGACGGACCATCGATTTTCACGACCGTGCGAGAACAGTGGGGACCAAAACTGGAACCGGCCAAGGGTTCGCTGGAAGTGCTGGTCGTCGACAGCGCGCAGCCTCCGACAGAGAACTGAACACCGTCCCGGCAATCCGCTGGATTTTTAGGTACAGTAGAACCATGCGCGCTACAAGAAACATTCTGCTCTCTATTTGTTTTATCGTCCCCCTCGCTGCCAAGAGTCAGGACGGCGCCGGGCAAGACATCAAGGACGCCGGTGGGTCCGCTAAGACTGCTGTAGCCAAGACTGGCGCCGCTGCCGGTAAAGTAACCGTCAAGGGCCTCAAGGCAACGGGCCTGGGCATTAAATGGGGCGCCCAGAAAGTCGCTTTAGGAACCGGTACCGGTGTCGAGAAGAGCGGAGCCGCCCTTAAATCGGTCGGTAAGTAAGCGACCACACCGTCGCGCCGAGACTATTTCTAGTCAACGCTTCTTCTACTTGCAGCGTCCACCCGCACTGCGCCGCTCGCCTTCGCCGTACCCTGAAATCGAGGAGATCGAGCGCTCTCTCATCAGAGGGCTGATCCAACACGGCGCGGCGTACTAGTCACCGCCGCGCGCAGTTTGCGTATGATGGGTGTCCTGCCGGGACAAAATCCGGCCCCACTCCGTGCGGGTCAAAACGGACTCGGAAGGCCTTCTGAACTTGATTTACGCACAGCTTCTGCTTTCGTTCGGCAGCGGCGTCGCGGCGCTTATTTACGAAATCGTCTGGTTCCAGTTCCTGGAATTGGTCATCGGCTCCACCGCCGTATCGCTCGGCATTCTCCTCGCCACCTTTATGGGAGGAATGTGTCTCGGCAGCCTGATCCTGCGCCGCTTGCGCTTTTACGCGATCGAACTCGGTATCGCCATTTGTGGAGTCCTGGTGTTGTTCCTGATGCCCTTCGTAGGCAGCGCCTACTCGGCCGTTGCGTGCCTTCTGCCTCCGACCCTTCTGATGGGCGCGACGCTGCCCGCCCTGGCTCGCCAAGTCGAAGAAGTTTCAGCGCTGGGATTTCTTTATGGCGCAAACATCGCCGGAGCCGTGTTCGGCAGCCTGCTTTCCGGTTTCTATTTGCTGCGCGTCTACGACGTGACCACCGCGACTTACGTTGCTGTCGCGATCAACGTGACAGTCGCCGCGCTCGCGTTCGCTCTCGTGCCGAAAAGAGCGCCCGTTCCGAGCCGCGACAGTAATGGAGCGGTCGCGCCAGCCATCTACGTCGCCATCGCGCTCTCAGGTCTCTGCGCGCTCGGGTCCGAGGCCATCTGGACGCGCATCCTAGGCCTGCTGCTGGGAGCCTCCGTTTACACTCTCTCCATCATCGTGGCGGTGTTTCTCACCGGCCTCGGAATCGGCAGCGGTGTCGGGTCATTGCTCTGCCGAAGCCTCGCGCGCCCGCGCGTTGCCCTCGGCTGCTGCCAATTGCTCACTGCCGGCGCGATCGCCTGGACTGCGTACAATCTCTCCGCGTCGCTCCCCAACTGGCCCATCGACCCATCCATCTCCTCGAACATCCGGTTCAACTTTCAGCTCGACCTCGCACGAGCATTTTGGGCCCTGCTGCCGCCGACGCTTCTATGGGGCGCGAGCTTTCCATTAGCGCTCGCGGCGGCATCGAACCGGCGGGATACGTCCAAACTGTTTGCCGGAATTTACGCCGCCAACACTCTGGGAGCCATCATCGGCGCGCTCGGCGCGAGCTTGCTTCTGGTCGCCTGGGTGGGATCGCAGCGCACGGAACAAGTACTCATCGCGTTGTCGATAGTCTCCGGTCTGTTGTTACTACCCCGGCGCTGGATTGTGGCCGCGGCGCTCGGTTGCCTGTCGATCTACAGCGTCCCGCCGATTTCGAAATTGTTGATCGCCTACGGCCGGTATGCGGCGACCTGGGCCGGCAAAAGCGACATCATCTACGCGGGCGAAGGCATCAACTCGTCGGTGGCTGTCGCTAGTTTTCCGAACGGCGCCCTTACTTTTCATGTCGCCGGCAAGATCCAGGCTTCGAATGTGGCGCGCGACATGCGGCTCCAGCGCATGCTGGGACACCTCACGACTCTGACGGCGGCCAATCCCCGCTCGGTCCTGGTCATCGGCTGCGGTGCGGGCATCACGGCTGGCGCAGTATCCATCGATCCACTTGTGCAACGCGAGACTATCGTCGAAATCGAACCCTTAGTCCCGCGAGCAGCCTCGAAGTACTTCAGCGAGCCGAACTTCGATGTCTTGCATAACCCTAAGGTCCAACTGCGCATCGATGATGGGCGCCACTATCTGCTCACGACGAAAGAAAAGTTCGACGGGATCACTGTCGATCCACTCGATCCGTGGGTGAAGGGCGCGGCGAACCTGTACACCAAGGAATTCTACGAGGCGATGAAGCGGCACCTCAACCCCGGCGGCACGGTCACGATGTACGTCCAGCTTTTTGAAACCGATATCGAGGCGGTCAAGAGCTCCGTCGCGACATTCTTCGAAGTCTTTCCGAACGGAACCATCTGGGGCAACCCGTACCAGGGCAAGGGTCACGACATGGTGCTGCTCGGCCAGGTAGAACCACTGCGGATCGATCTCGATGAGATGGAGCAGCGCGTCGGCTATCGCGACGATAGCAAGATGGCGCAATCGCTCGCCGAGGTTGGCATGAACTCGCCCGTGGATCTGTTCGCGACGTACGCGGGCAGGGCCATCGATCTCAAGCCGTGGTTAAGTGGCGCCGCGATCAATCGCGATCGCAACCTGCGGATGCAGTACCTGGCCGGCTTCGGGCTGAACCTCGACGACAGTGCGGCCATCTACGCCGGCTTGCTGGCCTACCGGCGTTTTCCCGACGATCTCTTCATCAGCGCCGAAGGCCGCGTCGGCTCGCTACGGGAGGCTATCCGCCGCGAACGATAACTCACGGATAGTGGCGCAGGTTGTTGTAGGCGTGCTCGATGTTACTCAGGCGCGCCGTGGCGAGGTTCGGCCACATCGAGTACTTCTCCAGCGTCACTGTCCTCTTGAGCTCGTCGAGGGTTTGTCCTTCCGCGATCCCTTTCGACACGGCCGCTGAGAGATCTTCGAGGAATTCCCGGTTGGCCACGACATCCGCTCTAGTTCCCAGCCGCCTGCCATGACCCGGGATGAGGATATCGAAATCGAGCGCTTCGACGGCCTTGATCGACGCGATCCATTCGCGCAGAGGCGTCCAGTCGTATTCACCCCAGACCGGCGGCGTGGTGCCGGGGAAAATGAAATCGACCGCGAATACCGCCCGCTCAGCCGGAAAATACATCACGGTCATGTCGTCGGAGTGATTTCGTCCCGGATAAATAAGTTCCACGGTCTTGCCGCCGAGCGTCAGGGTGCGACGGCCGGTGTAGGTGATGTCCGGCTTCCGAATCTCCTGGTTCAGTTCCGCCGGGGTGATCGCGCCATCATGGTTGCGGTCGAGACGGTCGAAGTTCGCCAGGTAGCCGCCGCTCGCCTCGTCACGATCGAGCTTCCCGTTGTTATTCGTATCGACGTTGCCGCCGGCCAGCCGGTGCAGCTTTCCATCCAGGTTCTTCGCGACGTTTTCATGCGCGATCACCTGCGCGCCCGGTCCGTAGACCGCGCCGCCCTCGGCATGGTCGAAATCGTGGTGGCTGTATACAATGTAGCGAACAGGCTGGTGGAAGCGGCGCTCAAGCTCGGGCTTCAACCAAGTGGCCTGCTCGGTGCTGACGGGATCGCCCAAGATAATGCCATCGGGCGTCACCAGGAACACGGTGTTCGCACCGCCGCTCACATAGTAGAGGTCGCCTCGGATCTGGGTGATCTCTCGTGCCGGCGCCTGTCCGCCGCGTCCCTGAGCAAGCACGGCCGACGCCGCTGAAACCGCCACGAAAACCATCGCTAGAACGTTTTGACGCATAGCTCCTTTTTTAGTCTAATCGTGCGGTAGCCCGCATGTACCTGCCCAGCCTTCACGGCAAGCGAGCGCGTACAACGCCGACGGATCACGTTCGCGGATCTCGCCCTTGCTTCCTCTCAAGATGATGGGCAAGTCTTCGATCGTCGGCTGCGCCCTTGCAAAACTTCCTGTGCCGGTAGTAAGCGTACTCAAGTTTTGGCAAGCCGTGGCAAACCCGAGTTCGCATCCACGGCGCAGAGGTACTGCCGCGCCCGCGGGATCGGAGCGGCGAAGATCCTCGCCCGACCGCGACAGTGCGATATAAAGCAGCCCGGCTTCGTTGCACGCCCAGCCCGATCCGCGATCGCAGAAGTTCGTCTCCAAATCGGCCAGATAGGGACAAGCGTACGCGCGACCATCCTCGCAGGCTTGCCGCCAAAATGGCAGCCACTGGCCGGGATGGCTGTCTCCCACTCCTTGCGTCGCGCTCATGCCCGCGAATATGACCGCCCAGATAGACATGTACGCCAGGTTGCGCTGCCGCGGCGCAAGTGATCGGCCGAGCGTAAACCACTGGCCGGCGATACGATCCAGTCCCTTGGCCGATAGGTTCAACAGCGGGACCTGCAACAGCTTGTCGTAGAACGTCGGCATTCCCGCGCTGCCTAGCAACTGGTACAACCCGACCGCGCTCAGCCCGTAGAGCGCGCCGTAGAAAATGCGTCCCAGCTCGGTGCGCGGCGAAGTGGCCGGATCGTTGAACAGCAGATGCATCCCGAGGAAGACGGAAATCGGAATATAGGAATCGTAGAAGAAGTAGATGCCCGTCGCCGCGAAGTAGAGGCGGCCGAACACGTAGGTCGACACTACAGCCGACATGGTCATCGTGGTCACGCCGAAGAGAAACTGTCCCGGCATGCCAAGGAGAAACAGCACCAGATACATGTGCGGCGGATAAAACTGCGTCGTCGCGATGTTCTGGCCCCACGTGATATCGCTTGTTCCTGTAGCGAGCAGGAACACCGAAACCACCGCCAGCGGAAACGACGAGGGATTGAAAATGTGCGTGCGCTTTCCGTCCCTGTTCCAGCGGATCAGCTCTTTCGCGGCCAACCCGAGCGCGACGATCATGAACTGCAGATAGAACCAGTCCGGCTTGAACCACAGGAATAGGTTGATGCTGATGACCACGGGAAACGGAGCGAAGCCGAGAGTGTAGGTGTCGCGCCGCGACCAGACCAGCAGCATATCGAATGCATAGGCGAACACGAGTTGGGCCAGGAGGAAGGGGGCGAACGCGTAAACCGGAGGCCAGTACCAGCCCCAATACGCCAGCAGCGAGCCCTGCACGCAGGCTTGCAGGTAGTGCTGCTTCTTGAGGACCACTTCCACTGTTAGCGTCCGCCCGGAACGCCGGGACCACACGAACAGCAGCGCGTTCCACGCACACAACACGGCCGCAGCGCCCAAAAATGCCCACAGCACCTTCGGGTTCTGGCGGAGCGGAGCGAGCAATGCAAGGCCGCCGAGAGCGAACGCGAACGTGAGCGGCAGCAGGAGCAATTTCAAATCACCGCCACAGTGCTTTGGTCGCCAAAGCCGCACCCTCGGCCAGCACCTTCAGCTTGGCCCAAGCGATCTGCGGATGCACCCGCAAGCCCATTCCGCAGTCGGTGCCTCCGATGACGTTCTCGCGGCCGACCAGGTTCGCGTAGCGGATGATGCGATCGGCCACCACTTCCGGATGCTCCACTACGTTGGTGTGATGCGTCACCACGCCGGGTATGAGAATCTTGCCGTCCGGAAGCTTGACGTTCTTCCAGAGCTTCCATTCGTGCTCGTGGCGTGCATTCGCCGCCTCCACCGAATAAGCGCCCGCCTGTATTTTCAGCATCAAGTCGATCACGTGCTCGAGCGGCAGGTCGTGCGT
>Ga0209517_10001460_pt1 | contig 35736 bp, 34 predicted proteins | sample PeaSoiMetSII2010_FD_187695 | JGI IMG/M metagenome (GOLD analysis project Ga0209517, IMG submission 187695) | Peat soil microbial communities from Weissenstadt, Germany - SII-2010 (SPAdes) (version 2) | ecosystem: Environmental > Terrestrial > Soil > Wetlands > Peat | place: Germany... | reverse complement strand
ACGTTGCTGTTCGAGAGCGGCGAGGGAGTAAGGCAAAGGGCACCTCCAGTCCTAACGTATACATACGTTAGGATTATATCCACAAAAAAAGAAAACTGCTGGATCGCACCTTGTAGGTCGCACACCCGCGGTAAGGTTGCTTGCCGATCGGCGGAAAATCGACATAGCCGAGCATTTCAATGGGTATCGCGCCTTCTAATTCCGGCAACTCCAGGTCGACGGGTTGGGCAAAGCGCGAGAGGTTAGCCACGCAGAGCACGCTCTGCTCGTCGTCTCGCCGCAGGTACGCCAACACTTTTCGGTTCGAGGGATGCAAGAATTCGAGCGTGCTCCGGCCGAATACGCGAAACAGTTTACGCAAGGCGATCATGTTGCGCATCCAACCGAGCAGCGACGACGGATCGCCTTGTTGGGCTTCCACGTTCACCGCTTCGTACCCCAAGATAGGATCCATGATCACGGGGCTGTACAATCTCGCGGGCGATGCGCGCGAGAACCCGGCATTGCGATCCGCGGTCCATTGCATGGGCGTTCGTACGCCGTTGCGGTCACCGAGATAAATGTTGTCGCCCATGCCGATTTCGTCGCCGTAGTACAGGACCGGCGTTCCCGGGAAGGAGAACAGCAAGCTATTCAGAAGCTCGATGCGACGCCGATTATTGTCCACCAAGGTTGCCAGACGACGCCGGATGCCGAGATTGACACGCATGCGGGAGTCGCCGCTATAGGCCAGATACATGTAGTCGCGCTCGTCATTCGTGACCATTTCGAGCGTCAGCTCATCGTGGTTTCTTAGGAACAACGCCCACTGGCACGTGCCTGGAATCTCGGGCGTCTGCGCCATGATGTCGGTAATCGGCAGCCGGTCTTCCTGGCGGAGCGCCATATAGATGCGCGGCATCAGCGGGAAGTGAAATGCCATGTGGCATTCGTCTCCCTCGCCGAAGTAGGGGCGCACGTCGGAGGGCCACTGGTTGGCTTCGGCAAGAATCATGCGGCTTTCATAGTTTGCATCGATTTCCTGGCGCAGCCTTTTGACTAGGAGATGTGTCTCTGGAAGGTTTTCGCAACTGGTTCCTTCCCGTTCTATCAGATACGGAATGGCGTCCACGCGGAGCGCGTCCACGCCCAGGTCCAGCCAGTAGCGCACCACCTGAAACATTTCCTCGACGACCCGGGGGTTATCGTAATTAAGGTCGGGCTGATGCGAAAAGAATCGATGCCAGAAATAGGCCTGGGCTACCGGGTCCCACGTCCAGTTCGATTTTTCAGTATCCGTAAAGATGATGCGGGCGTTGCCGTATTTCTGATCGCTATCGCTCCACACGTAGTAGTCGCGTTCGGGCGTCCCCTTGGGCGCCTGCCGGGCTCGCTCAAACCAGGCGTGCTGGTCCGAGGTATGATTCATCACCAGCTCGATCATGACCTGCAGCCCGCGGTCGTGGGCCGCGTCCAAGAAGGTTTTAAAATCCTCGATGGTTCCATACATGGGGTGGACATTCAGGTAGTCGGAAATGTCGTAGCCATCGTCTTTGAGCGGAGATGGAAAGAAGGGCAGGAGCCACAGACACGTAACGCCCAGGTCCTGAAGATAGTCGAGTTTCTGGATCAGGCCCGGGAGATCGCCGATCCCGTCATTGTTGCTGTCGAAGAATGCGCGGACGTGCAGCTCATAGAGCACGGCGTCTTTGTACCACAGCGGGTCGGTGGCGTTTCCCGGCTTCTTCATGGGCGTCCCGCCGGCGAGTCATGAGGCATCTGGAACCTCGGGCTGGAAAACGACAATACTTAAGGGTGGGAGTGTCAGGCTCAATGAAAACGGCCGGCCGTGAACCGGTAAAGGGGCCGCGTCCACGCCGCCGGCGTTGCCTTGACCGCTACCCCCGTACAGCGGGGCATCGCTGTTCAACATCTCCCGCCAACGGAAACCGGAGGGCACGCCGACACGATAGTTGTGCCTCGGCACAGACGTGAAATTGCAGACGAACAGCGTGACGTTCGCGGAATCCCTTCCCTTTCTGAGGAAGCAAACGACGCTACGCTCGGAATCGTTGCAGTCGACCCACTCGAACCCGGAAGAATCGAAATCGACTTCGAAGAGCGAAGGCTGGCCTCGATAAAACGTGTTCAGATCGCGGACCCATCGCAACACGCCGGCATGAAGCGGGTATTCCAACAAGTGCCAATCCAGGCTAGCCTCGTGGTTCCACTCCGCCCACTGGCCGATCTCCCCACCCATGAAAAGGAGCTTCTTGCCGGGGTGACCGAACATATAGCCATAGAGGAGCCGCAAGTTCGCGAACTTCTGCCAGTCGTCACCCGGCATTTTCCCAAGCATCGAGCCTTTGCCATACACCACTTCATCGTGCGAGAAAGGCAGGACGAAATTCTCCGAAAAAGCGTACAGCAAACTGAAGGTGATTTGGTTGTGCCGGTACTTGCGAAAGATCGGGTCTTGCGACATGTAATCCAGCATGTCGTGCATCCAGCCCAGGTTCCACTTGTAGCCGAATCCCAGGCCGCCGAGGTACACCGGCCGCGAGACCATGGGCCACGCCGTCGATTCTTCGGCGAGCATCATCACATCCGGATGCGCGCCATAGACCTGCTCGTTTACCCGCCGCAGAAAGTCCAGCGCGTCAAGGTTTTCCTTTCCGCCATAACGATTCGGAATCCACTGGCCTTCTTTCCGTGCATAGTCGAGATAGAGCATGGAAGAAACCGCATCGACACGCAACCCGTCCGCGTGGTACTTATCAAACCAAAACAGTGCGTTTCCGATCAAGAACGTCTGTACCTCACGCCGGCCGTAATTGAAAACGAACGTGTCCCAATCCGGCTGCTCTCCCTGGCGCGGGTCGGCGTGCTCGTAGAGGTGGGTACCGTCAAAGTAGCCCAGGCCGGCTTCGTCTTTCGGAAAATGCGCCGGAACCCAGTCGAGAATGACTCCAATTCCTCGTTGATGCAGGTAGTCGACCAGGAACATGAAGTCTGCCGGAGTTCCGAAGCGGCTGGTGGGCGCGAAGTATCCAATGGTCTCGTAACCCCAGGAAGCGTCGAGTGGGTGCTCGGTGACCGGAAGAAACTCGACATGGGTGAAGCCCGCGTCGTGTACATAATCGCCGAGCCGAACGGCCATCTCCCGATACGTGAGCCACCGGTTTCCCTCTTCGGGCACGCGCCTCCAGGACGCCAGGTGCACCTCGTAAATCGAAATCGGCGAGTCTAACGAATTCCTCTGCTTTCGACTCGCCATCCATTCGGCGTCTTCCCATGAATAAGAGGTGAGATCCCACACGCGAGACGCGGTCCGCGGCCGGGTCTCGGCGGCATAGCCGTAGGGGTCGGCTTTCTCCACCTGATAACCGTTTTGACGCGAATGGAGGTGATACTTGTAAAGCGCTCCTGCTCCGATGTCCGGAATGAACGTCTCCCACAGCCCCGCTTCAGCCCGCGGCTGCAGGGGATGAGAGCGCGGATCCCATCCATTGTGATCCCCGATTACGGAGACGCGCTCCGCGTTGGGCGCCCATACGGCGAAGTGGACGCCCTGGCGGCCGTCCACTTCGCCGGGATGTGCGCCGAGTTTCTCGTAGGCCCGAAGATGAGTACCTTCTCCGAAGAGATACAAGTCGTAATCGGTCAACCAAAGCGTTTGCGTGGCAGTTCCCATATGTCCACCTCGAGTTCGCCTAGAAGTAGTAATCGAAGTCCCTCTCCGTCCGAACCCATTTGCGAACTTTCATGACATGCGCGGGCAGGCTCTCCGGCGTCAACTCAAAATAATTTCGGGCGCCGCTCCATAGAAAACGCCCGTCGCTGAGCAAATCGTGGGCCTGAAATGCGCACTGGGCGTCCAGGCCGAGCGACTCAAGATCGAGGTCGATCCAGCCGGTCTGTTTGTGAAACGAATCCAAATTGCAAAGTACGATGACGATGTCCGAAAGGTCGCCGGTCGCCTTGCTGTAGCAGATCACCTGGGGATTGTCCGTCGCGTGAAAACGCAGATTGGCATCGCGGTGTAGCGCCTGATTCTCGTGGCGAATCCGGTTGATTCGGGCGATGAAAGCTTTCAGGCTGTAGGGGGTCTCCAAGTCCCAATGCTTTAGTTCGTACTTCTCGGAGTTGAGGTACTCTTCGCTGCCGGGTTGCCGGGCGACGTTCTCGCAATGCTCGAATGCAGGGCCGTATATCCCGTAGTTTGCACCCAACGTAGCGGCAAGAATGAGGCGGATCATGAAGGCCGCGCGGCCTCCGGTTTGCAAGAACTCCGGGAGAATGTCGGGCGTATTCGGCCAGAGGTTCGGCCGAAAGTATTCACGAACTCCGGATTCTTCCAAGTGCTGAAAATAGTTCGTTAATTCCGGCTTGGTGTTACGCCAAGTGAAGTACGTGTAGGACTGAGAAAACCCAACCTTGGCCAGACGGTACATCAACTTCGGACGAGTAAACGCCTCCGCTAGAAACAAGACGTCGGGGTGCCGATCCTGGACCTCGCCAATCATCCACTCCCAAAATGAAAGGGCCTTGGTGTGCGGATTATCGACCCGGAACGTGCGCACGCCGTGTTCGATCCAGAACAGGACGACGCCCTTCAACTCCTCCCACACCTCCCGCCATTGGGGTGTTTCAAAATCGAGGGGGAAAATATCCTGATATTTCTTGGGTGGATTTTCCGCGTATTGAATCGTGCCGTCCGGACGTTTACGAAACCACTCCGGATGCTGCCGCACATACGGGTGATCGGGCGAGCACTGGAACGCCAGGTCGAGCGCGATCTCGATTCCGTGCGCTGTGGCTTTGGCGACCAGCCGGTCGAAATCGTCCAGCGTTCCTAGCTTGGGATGGATGCTGGTATGCCCGCCCTCTTTGGATCCAATCGCCCAGGGGCTGCCGACGTCGTCCGGTCCGGCCTCGATTGCATTGTTTTTGCCTTTTCGAAATGTATGTCCGATGGGATGAACCGGTGGCAGGTACAAGACGTCGAAGCCCATGGCGGCGACATACGGAAGCCGAGTCTCGCAATCCCGCAGCGTTCCATGTTGGCCGAGGTTAAGATGTGACGGTTGGGACCGCAGGACCGGGGAAACATCTCGTACCACGCGGAAAAGCCGGCCTGCTCCCGGTCTACAGTCAAGCCAAGTTCCTTCCCGTACCGCGCGGCGAAACGGCGATCGGGATAGCGCTGAACAATAGCTGCAATTTCGTCGTCAAGGATGGCTTGCCGGGCGCTCTCCGGACTCGATTCGTCGCGCAGGATGCGGACGCAATCGCGAAGTCTGGCGGCATCCTCGGGCGCGGCCCGCGACGCTGCTTCCTCGACCAGATTGGCGCCGATCAGGCACTCCACACGGACATCCTGTCCGGAGTCGATGCGCTTGACCATGGCATTTCGCCAGGTTCCAAACCGGTCGATCCAACCCTCCACGGTGTAGTGGTATTTCCCAACCTTGGAGGCGAGAAAATCGCCGCTCCAGTGGTCATTCCCCAACGACTTCATCGGCGAGCGCAGCCAAACGCCTTCCCGTCCGTAGCGATACAAAATCTCGCCGGCCACGGAGTCATGGCCATCGGTAAAAATGTCCGCTTGCACCATCACGGAGTCTCCAACAATCCGCCTGACCGGGAACTCGCCGCGGTCGATTTCGGGGCGAACTCCTTCCACGACAACGCGAACCCGCCCTTCCGGAGGGAGCATCTCTTTTCTCGGGAGCACATCGAAGACCAAACCCTGAAGCTATTGCGAGGCCTTCACCCGAGCCGCACGGCGCGCAGATTGCACGTCGCGTGTTGGAGGGGAGGGATGCCCACTAATAAAAAGCCGGGATCTCACCTCGGGTGCAGAAGCTAGTCTCTTAGGTTGAGCCAGGAGGTCCATATGCCTGAAAAAAAAGACAGTTGACCGAGCTCGAAAGGATGCTCGTCAAGGCAAAGCTCCCACCACACAGGGGGGGAGTTTGTTCGCGAAGAGATCGAGCACATTCGAGAGGGCAAGCATGGCGCCCGTTCCGCGAAACAGGCCGTGGCGATCGGGCTGTCAAAGGCCCCGCGCGCGGGAGTAAAGCTGCCGCCTCCCGCGGAGGGCAAGGTGTCCAAGAGCACGCGGATTCAGGCGGCACGCGACTATGCCACAGGGCAAGAATCGTCTGGACGGAAGGCCTCGCCGAAACGGTCGCGGGCCACCATAGCCGCGCTCCAGCGGGAAGGCCGTCAGGCAGCGTCTCACCTGGCGCTTTCTCGCCGAGCGCACGCGAGTGCCCGAAATCGCAGTGCCGCAAGCCGAAGTCGCGTGGCCCAGCGGGCTGTCCGCACGAAAGGCACGGCCGGGCTTCGAAGGGCGGGGCTAAAGGCGGCTCGCACGCGAGCGACTCGCAGGGGATAGGGCCCATCGATGTATCAGCCACAGGGGCCTTCGGCCCGCGGCCAAAATGAACTGGATGGTCACGCTAGGCGTGGTCATCCATGGGCGATGCTGAAACGTCTCGCCGGAAGCCGAAGTCTAGAGAATGGGAGGCCAACTATGCGTTCCGTAACAGTGCTTTCTATCGTCGGTATTCTTTCGCTGGCAGGTTGCTCGACTCTATCGAACACCAAAGCGGTGGGCCCGACCGATTCGGACCTGGACCAGACGATCAAGGCAAAACTAGCGTTGGATCCATCGATCCAAAGCGCCAGTATTAGTGTCGCCGCGAACGCGGCCAGCAACCAGGCTACGTTATGGGGCACGGTCCCAACAGAGAGCCTGCGGCTTCGGGCCGTTGAACTGGCCAAGTCCGCGCAGCCGAATCTGGTGGTGATCGACAAGATCGATGTGAGGCCGCCGGAGGTGGCTCGGAACGACTATACGGAAGACATGGCGCGCGTCGCGCGAGAGAAAGCCAAGCAACTGGGGAACCAGGTGGGCAGATCGCTCGACGATGTTTGGATCTACAGCAAGATCATGACGCGGCTTGCCGCCGACCCCGATACGTCGGCGATTCAAGTTCACGTGGATGTCACGAACAAGGTGGTGACTCTGCGCGGCCACGTCGATTCGGCGACCGCCAAAACTCAAGCGGAACGCCTTGCTAAGGACACCGAGGGCGTTACCGCGGTGCGCGACCTGCTGACGATCGCGTCAGCGGGATAGAGCGACACGCCACTGCCGTAACCAGGTTATGAAACTCAAAGACGCGGCATTCCTGGCGCTGATTGGAAGCATTCTCCTGGCGGCGCTGCTGATATGGGACTTGCTGTTCACCGTACTTAACGTTGTCCGGGGATTGACGCCTGTGATCGCGCTATTCTCGTCGCTCATCTATGCTTTTGCCGGGTTGAGCGTTGCTGTATTCTTCTACGTGTTCCGTAAAACACAGGTGTGATGGCGATCTCCCGGGCGTCTCTCTGAAACAGGCGGCCAGCCGGTCTGAAACAGGCGTGTCTGAAACAGGCGGCCAGCCGGCGCAATCAACAAGAAGGTGAGCGTCCCGCGATCCACCTATCGATTGCAGCTCCAAGCTGCCCTCGGCTTTGACGAAGCCGCCGGCATCGCGGGATACCTGCGCGATCTGGGCATTTCGCACCTCTACTATTCACCGTGGCTGCAAGCAACTCCAGGCAGCACGCACGGTTACGATGTGGTGGATTACCACTGCGTGAATGACGAACTCGGCGGCGAGGCGGGCCGCCAGCGCCTGCTGCGGCAGGTTCGCGAGTGCGGTCTCGGCCAAGTGCTGGATATCGTGCCGAACCACATGGCGATTACGGGCGGTCACAATGCGTGGTGGTGGGATACTCTGGAGAACGGAACATCCAGCCGCTATGCTCCTTACTTCGATATCGAGTGGAACGCCCCGGAGGAGCGGCTGCGAAACAAGATCCTTCTTCCAGTATTGGAAGATCACTCCGGACTGGTGATCGAAGCGGGAAAGCTGGTGCTAGACCGTCGCGAGGGGAGCTTTCTATTCCGCTATTACGATCACGCCTTTCCCGTGGCGCCGGAATCGATGGCCGGCATACTGGCTGGGTGCGCGACCCGCTGCGGCAGTGGCGAGCTGGGTTTTCTGGCCGATTCGCTGGCACATCTAACGCTTCCGTCGAACGCCGATTGGGACAATCTGGTGGCCCATCACCGCAACAAAGAAGCGATTCGCGAACTGCTGGCTCGTCTCTGCTCAGAGCGTCCCGAGGTAGCCGATGAGATCGACTCCACAGTCCGGGACTTGAACGGTGACGCCGACCGGCTGGATGCGCTGCTTTCGCTCCAGAACTACCGGCTTTCGCGATGGCACGTCGCGGCCCGCGAGCTGGGGTACCGCCGTTTTTTCGACGTGAATAGTCTGGTGGGAATCAGAATCGAAGATCAGCGGGTCTTCGACGATACACATCAACTGATTCTGAAGTGGCTGCGGTGCGGGCAGCTGGATGGTGTCCGGGTGGATCATCCGGATGGGCTCAGCGATCCGGAGCAATATTTTCAAAGGCTGCGTGCCGCGGCTCCTTCGGCGTGGATCGTAGCGGAGAAGATTCTTCAGCCGGGGGAGCGCATCCCGGAGGCGTGGGGCCTTGCGGGAACCACGGGATACGATTTTCTCAATCTGGCAAGCGGGCTCTTTGTGGACCCGCGAGGCGAGGCGCCGCTGAATGAATACTATCGCGCGTTCACGGGCGAGGATGCGGACTTCGAGGGCGCGGTGCGGGAAAAAAAGGCACTGGTCCTGAGAGACGTCCTGGGCAGCGATGTGAACCGGCTAACCGCATTGCTGGTGCAGATCTGCGAGGAACACCGCGACTACCGGGACTACACCCGGCATGAGCTGCATGAAGCCATTCGCGAAGCGATCACGCACTTTCCGGTTTACCGCACATATGTTCGTGCGCACGCCGGAGTGATTTCGCAAGCCGACGCGGACATCATTTCGCAAGCCGTGGACGCGGCAGGAGACAGCCGCGCCGACCTGGAGAAAAGGCTTTTCGAATTCCTAGGCAATATTTTGAAGCTGCGTGTGCCGGGACTTGTGGAACATCAGTTCGTGATGCGATTCCAACAGATCACCGGGGCGGCGATGGCGAAGGGAGTGGAGGACACAGCTTACTACAGTTACCTGCGCCTGGTGTCGCTAAACGAGGTGGGAGGCAGTCTAGGCGGTTTCGGCGTCCCTATCGACGAGTTTCATAGATGGTGTTCCGAAACACAAAGCCGCTTTCCGCATACGCTGTTGGCGACGTCCAGTCATGACACTAAGCGCAGTGAAGACGTGCGTGCCCGGATTTGCCTGATCTCGGAGATTCCAACGTTGTGGGCCGAGGCGGTGTCGCGCTGGTCTTCGGCCAACGCGCGTTATCGTACCGGAGACTCACCCGACAGGAAGACGGAATATCTCCTGTATCAAACGCTGGTGGGAGCATGGCCGATTTCTGAAGAACGTATTTCGGCGTACATGCGCAAGGCTGTCCGCGAAGCTAAGGAGCAGACCTCCTGGCTCGAGCCGAACGCAGCGTTTGAAACTGCACTCGATAGTTTTGTCGCTGCTTTGCTTCAAGACCGGGAGTTCGTCGCAGACCTGGAGCGATTCCTCGTACGGCTGGTGACGCCCGCCAGATTTAGTTCCCTCGCCTTGAACTTGCTCAAGCTGACGGCTCCTGGCATCCCGGACATCTACCAAGGGATGGAGCTTTGGCAATTGACTCTGGTTGACCCGGACAATCGACAACCGATCGACTTCGACTTGCGGCGGCGATTGCTTGCTGAGCTCGATCACTTGAGTCCCGAAGAGATTCTGGCGCGCGCCGATGAGGGGTTGCCGAAACTATGGACAATCCGACAATCCTTGCGCACCAGAAATGCGCACCCGGAGGAATTCGAAAGTGCTGGCGGTTATCGCGCCCTGTGGCCGGCAGGTCCCAAGGCGTCATACCTGGTGGCCTTTCAGCGGGGCTCTGACGTGATCGTGGCCGCGCCACGCTTGTTCATGAGTATTGGAGCGTGGGATGAAACAACCCTGGAAGTGCCGGAGGGTCGCTGGAAGAACCAGTTCACCGGAGATGCCGTCGAGGGTGGCAAACAGGAGATCGGCCTTCTCTTGAAACGCTTCCCGGTTCTCTTGCTGACCAGGGAATCGGCTCCATGATGGAATTCCGAGTCTGGGCGCCGGCGGCCCGGGAGGTGCAGCTACGCCTCCCTGGCGATCTTATTCCGATGGCACCGATCGAGGGCGGTTGGTGGATAGTCCGCAATCCAGGTGCATCTCATGGCATGGGCTACTCATTCGTGCTGGATCAGGGCGATCCGCTTCCAGATCCACGGTCGCCCTGGCAGCCTTATGGTGTGGACGGACCGTCTTGTGTAGTCGACCACTCCAGGTTTTCATGGCACGATCGCTTATGGCAGCCGCCTCCGCTGTCATCCGCGATCATTTACGAGTTGCACGTCGGGACCTTTACGCCGGAGGGGACGTTCGCAAGCGCAATCGCTCGGCTTCCTCATCTTGTGAAGCTCGGGATTACTCACGTGGAGCTCATGCCGGTAATTGAGTTCTCGGGAGATTGGGGTTGGGGCTACGACGGCGTCGATCTCTTCGCCCCGCATCATGCCTACGGTGGGCCCGAGGGGCTGAAGCAGTTGGTCGACGCGTGCCACGTGGCAGGGCTGGCAGTGTTGCTGGACGTCGTTTACAACCATCTTGGCCCGGCCGGCAACTATCTGAGCCGCTTCGGGCCATACTTTACGCAACGTTATTCCACTCCGTGGGGCCCCGCTGTCAACCTGGACGATTCCGGAAGCACCGAAGTGCGCCGTCTCCTGTGTGACAACGCCCTGATGTGGCTCCGCGATTATCACTTTGACGGTTTGCGGATCGACGCTGTGCATTCCATCTCCGATGCTTCGGCGACCCACTTTCTTGAACAGCTCGCCGCCGAAGTGGCTGACTTGCAGGCGCGCACCGGGCTCATCGCGGAAAGCGATCTGAACAACCCCCGTATTGTGACCGCGCGCGAGGCAGGCGGCTACGGAATCGACGCTCAATGGAGCGACGACTTTCACCATGCGCTGCACGCCGTGCTTACTGGAGAGCGAGCCGGATACTATTCCGACTTCGGAACGCTGGCACACCTAGCAAAGGCTTTCAAGGAAGCGTACATTTACGACGGGTGCGATTCGCAGTTTCGAAAACGCAAGCATGGGCGCCCCATCCGGGATCTTCCTGGATGGCGCTTCCTGGGATATCTCCAGAATCACGATCAGACGGGAAATCGCGCGCGGGGAGAGCGCAGCGGCAAGCTGATGAGTGTCAATCGGCTTAAGCTCGGGGCCGCCCTGGTCCTTTGCGCCCCTTTCATCCCCATGCTATTTCACGGCGAGGAGTTCGGAGCGTCAACGCCTTTCTTGTATTTCACCAACCATCCGGATCCGGATTTAGCACGCGCGGTCTCGGACGGACGCCGCCGTGAATTTGCGGCCTTCGGATGGGATCCCCGGGACGTTCCGGACCCCCAGGCTCGGGCTACGTTTTTGAACTCCAAACTGAACTGGAGCGAAATGGATACAGAGCCTCACCGGTCCTTACTGGACTGGCACAGACAGCTGATTGCTCTGCGCCGCTCGACTCCAGACCTAACGAATGGACGACTGGATGAGGTGGACATCCGCTTTCAGGAGAGCGATGAGTGGCTGGTCCTCGCGCGAGGCCCCGTTGCGGTGGCGTGCAATCTTCGCGATGAGAGACAAGCGCTCCCGATTCCTTTTGCCGGCGCCATGCTCCTGGCTTCAAGCGAGGGATGCCTCCTGCGGGGCACACTAGTAGAATTACCGCCCAATTCAGTCGCGATCGTGCGCGACCCTGGGACGCAAATTAGAACTCAATCCGCAGTAGGAGGCTGCGAATGCGATGTTCAGAGCCATCTTGCCCGGCAAACCTTACCCGCAGGGAGCGACCTGGGACGGCACCGGAGTTAACTTTTCAATTTACTCCGAGGGAGCGACTGCGGTAGAGCTGTGTTTATTCGATAATCCCCGAGATGGGGATGGCCGCAGAATCCGAGTTCAGGAGGCGACTGGACGCATCTGGCACTGCTACGTGCCCGGAATCCGTCTCGGGCAACTCTATGGATTCCGCGTACACGGACCACATGAGCCCGAAAAAGGACTGCGGTTCAATCCCGCCAAGCTCATCATCGATCCGTTCGCGAAAGCGCTGGCAGGTACGGTCGATTGGGATGCGCCGGTGTTTGGCTATGAACTCGGTAATCCGGATGCGGACCTCCATGCCGATGGCAGGGACGACGCTGCCGGCGTTCCCAAAGGTGTCGTCACTTCCAGCCATTTCGATTGGGGCAACGATCGCCCACCATTGACGCCTTTGCACGATTCGATTTTGTATGAGGTTCACGTCAAGGGCTTCACGGCACGTCATCCTGAAATCCCAGAAGAGATTCGAGGCACCTACGCTGGCCTCGCGCATCCCATCATCATCGATCACCTGAAGAGTCTGGGAGTGACCGCGGTCGAGTTGATGCCCGTCCACGCATTTGTTGACGACAAGATACTGCTCGATCGAGGGCTTCGCAATTATTGGGGGTACAACACCATCAACTTTTTTTCTCCGGAGGCGCGGTATGCTAGCTTGAGCGACCACGGAGCCCAGCTCGGCGAGTTCAAGAGCATGGTGAAGTCGCTCCACGCCGCGGGCATAGAAGTAATTCTTGACGTGGTCTACAACCATACCGCGGAAGGCAACCATCTGGGGCCAACGCTAAGCTTTCGCGGACTTGATAACGCTACGTATTATCGTCTCGTAGCGGACCAGCCGCGGTACTACATGGACTACACGGGCACCGGCAACACGCTGAACGTGCGTCATCCACAGGTTCTCAAGTTGATCATGGACAGCCTGCGATATTGGGTGCTGGACATGCACGTTGACGGTTTCCGGTTCGACCTTGCCGCGGCACTGGCACGGGAGTTGCATGAAGTCGATAAACTTTCAGCGTTCTTTGACGTAATCAATCAGGACCCGGTGATTTCGCAAGTGAAGCTGATCGCAGAGCCTTGGGACGTAGGGGAAGGAGGCTATCAGGTAGGAAAGTTTCCCACGCTATGGGCGGAATGGAATGGCCGCTATCGCGACGTGGTCCGGCGTTACTGGAAGGGTGATGGGGGCCAATTGGCGGAACTCGGCTATCGCCTGACCGGCAGCAGCGATCTGTACCAGCGCGATGGGCGGCATCCCACGGCCAGCATCAACTTCGTCACGGCGCATGACGGTTTCACCCTCGAAGATCTGGTGAGCTATGACCGCAAGCACAACGAAGCCAACCACGAGGACAATCAGGACGGCTCGGACGACAATCAGTCCTGGAACCATGGAGCCGAGGGCAGCACGGACGATCCCGCGATCCGGGGGTTGCGCGATCGGCAAAAACGCAACTTCCTGGCTACGCTCATGATCTCGCAGGGAGTACCGATGCTCTGCGGCGGCGATGAGATCGGACGGACGCAATTTGGCAATAACAACGCCTACGCGCAGGACAACGAAACGAGCTGGTTCGACTGGAATCTTGACGACCGGAGGCGCGCGTTTCTCAGCTTTACGCGTTTCGTGATCCAGCTGCGCAAGCAGCATCCGAACCTTCACCGGCGGAAGTTCTTCCAGGACCGCCGCATCGATCCGGAGGCGCCGGGCCGCGCGGTGAACGGCGGCGCGGAAGGAGACATTCTTTGGATCCGAACCGACGGAAAGCAAATGACGCAGGACGAATGGAACGCCGGCTGGGTCCGATGTATCGGCCTGCTGCTGAACGGACGGACCCTCGACGATGTCAACGCGATGGGTGACCCGATCAGCGACGATACATTTCTGATCCTGTTCAACCCGCATCACGAGACGGTTCGCTTTTCGTTGCCTCCCGCGCGGCCGGAGGCGAAATGGATGCTTTGCTTCGACACGTTCAAAACGGCTCCCGACCAAACAGGCCGTACTCGCAAGTTCTATCAGATGACGCCGAGATCTCTAGCACTGTTCAGAGAGGTGGACCTGGCCTCGAAGGCCGCCGCAACGTAACGCAAGTACGGCATCCCGCCATTCAAGGGTGTTCCCATTGCGTTCCGCATAACCATGGTGATGAAAATGGGAGTTGATCGAGGGCGGCAGTAGAGGTTGTCGCACGCACTGGAGATGTCGAAGCCGTAAGAGAGTTTGACCTGGAACCGCGGGACGAAACGATGAATAGGGGTCCTGGCGATCGCATGGCTGGGAGAACCTGTGAGGGTGACTGCAATCACGAGACCGGTCCTCTGCCGCACACGATCACCAGGAGACCAACATGGAATCAGTATATCGTTCGATGGCCGGGATCGACGTGCACAAGAAGATGCTGGCGGTGGTGATTCGGCGGCAGACTGGCGAGCAGGCCGAATACCAGAAACGGAAGTTCGGCACGACCCGCGCCGAGATCCAGCATGTGGAGGCGTGGCTGCGGGCGCATGGCGTGAGTGAGGTGGTGATGGAATCCACCGCGCAGTATTGGCGGCCAGCATGGGACGGGTTGGAGCCGCATTTCCGGCTGCACCTGACCCACCCGTTAAAGACGCGAGCGCCGCGCGGACGGAAATCGGATTTCCGCGACGCGCAGCGGTTGGCGGACCGGTGGAGTTCGGGAGATCTGGAAGAGAGCTTCATTCCGGGAGTCGAGCAAAGGGCCTGGCGCTGGCTGACCCGGACGCGGGTGCAGTTGAACAAGAAACTGGGAAGTAATCCACAATCACGTGGAAGGGCTGCTGGAACAAGGCGGGATCAAACTGTCGGCGGTGGTGAGCGACCTGTTCGGCGTCAGCGGCTGGGCCATGCTGGAACACATCGCCCAGGGAGTGACCGATGTCGAGGTGCTGGCGGGGGAAGCGCGCGGAGTGCTACGCAAGAAGGACACGGAGCTGAAGGAAGCCTTGGTGGGGCAGTTGGAGCCGGTCTATCGGCTGTTACTGCGGCAGCACATGGAACAAGTGCGGCTGTTACGGCGGCAGATGGAAGAAATCAAGCAGGCCCTGGCGGAAGCGATGCAGGAACACCTCGCGGCACTGCATCGGCTGACGAAGATTCCTGGTGTGGATCTGTACGCGGCGCAGGAACTGCTTTCCGAGATCGGCCCGAAAGCGGCGGCGTTTGCCAGCGCGGAACAGTTTGCCTCCTGGGTAGGGGTGTGTCCCGGCAGTCAGGAATCGGCGGGCGTCAACTATAGCCATCGCTCGGCCAAGGGCAACCGGTATCTGCGGCGTTTGCTGTGCCTGATTGCCTGGGCGGCGATTCAGACCAAAGATACTTTCTTCGCCGGTTTGTTTGCCCGACTGAAGCCGCGGGTGGAAGGCAAAGGCGCCGCCTGGGCGGTGGCACATCGTATCGCCAAGATCGTCTGGCTGCTCCTACACCAACAAGTGGAATATCAGGAGAAGCGCTCGGCCCCACCCAACGAGCGCACGCTAGTCCGGAAGTTCAAGCGAATACTCAAGGAGTTCGGACAGTTAGGGCTGGATGTCCGCGCCTTATTAGATCAACAACTTCCGGCTCCCGCGTAGGAGTATTTTCGAGGGTGGCGCGCCGAGTCCGGAACGTTCACGAAGCTCCCACCGGCCAAGGCAAGCGACAGCACCTCAAAACGTTGGGCACGGAACATCTGTTCCGCCGGGCGCGCGGGCGGGCACAGAAGATCGCGCGCAGGATGCCTACTCGCTCGGATTGAATTAGCCAGCCCTGCGACAGCGCCTGACGAAGCATCGACGAATATCTTGCTGCGCGAACGGTTGTGCGTTCAGAGTTTCAGGACATAGTTGCTGTGCAGATTCTGCCGTCTTGACGACCGAGTGAACCCGCTTCCGTCCTATTGCGGAGGGAGTTCGGCAGTTAGCCGAAATCCTAGCTATCGGCTGCGGTCGGGAGACTCCCGATGCAGAGCATGTTCAAACTTTCCCGCAGCGGCCGGAGTCTTGAAGTCGCCGGTCAGAATTTCACGATTTGTTGTGTCGTGGCCGTAGAGTTCCCGATTGGTCTCGCCATCCGGACGAAGGGTCGCGCCGTCCAAGGAGATGCCTGCGAAGAGTCCACGCGATCGGGAATACGACAACATCTCGGCGTTCAGCATGGCATCGGTCTGAGCGGTCAACTCCCGCCCAATCGGGCCTGCCGCAGCTCGTGCGTCGCCACCGATTGTAAACTTATCGGACAATAGGTGCTTCATTCCGCCCTCGTTCATGACGAGTAACACAACATCTGTTTCGGTAGCGCCGATCTGAAACCCGAAACTCCCGCCTTCAGCACGCATTGCCGCCGGAGCGCTCCAGCCGGAGCCACCATGGTTACGGCACACCGCGAAACCCCGTCCATACGACGCGCCGAGGATGAATCCGGCCTTCTTCATGCCCGGCAGGACAACGACACAGCGCGCCTTATCGAGCAGATCTTTCGGGATACCTTTATCCGCAGCGTGCATCATATCCTGCAGTGTGTCTGCCGAAGCGTCCAACCGGTCGTCGACCTTAATCTCTCGATCCGCTGCGAAAGCAACGGTCGAACCGGCAAGGGCTAAAATGGCTATCAGCGTTTTGCGCATTGGTAGTCTCCTCTTCGTTATTCCTAAAGCAACTTGAAGGCCAGTGCCCTAAAAGGCGCTGAAGCGCTACCCCCCGAGCGACCAAGTATTGTCGAATGGCTACTCAGGCTGCAAGTGTACCGATCGATAGAAGCACAGCCGAACCCGTTAGATCTCGATCCGTCATGCAGTTGGATGGGCAATTGCTGGGCCAAAATCGATATGCTTCCTTCCCTTCGAGAGCCGCAACTAGCGTGTCCTAAGAACGGAACAATTTCCCGATCCGCCAACGGCAAGCGGCATAACCTTCAAAGCGGTGAGGTGGGTCCACGCAAGATCCGCCGTGTCGCAATCAGCGCGCCACCGGTACTCGATAGTTCAAGACGGACTGCCAAAGACCGAACGCCTGAAGCACCCACACGCACGCAACGATAACCACCACCAGATTGAGAATGGCCTTGATGCTCCCCGCCATCGGCACGTAGGTATTGATTAACCATAGAATCACTCCGGCGAAGAGCAAGGTCAGTACTACGTATATCAGCGGCATATTGTCTTAGCTCCTGCCGCGTGGGAAAGCAATTCGTGTGCCAACACAGCTTTCGGGCCGACGGAACTGTAAAGCTTCGCTTGCCGAAGCGAGAATCCGCGCGGCCACGGCGACGGGTCTGTGTCTCGGTGGAGGAGGCGGCTCCTCTGCTTGATCAGAGTGGCCCTTCGATTTTCACGCTCTTCAGGAGCAGCGCGGCCTCAGGTTGGCATCCTACGGGCCCACTGTTCGCCATGCTAACCGGCATTCATCTCATCAAAAGCGCGGTCTTGTGGTTCCATGCCCTCTGTGGCACAACCATGCGGCAGCTCGGTTCCGCCCGGCCCCCCGGCTCGGCCCCCTTTTTTAAGGGCGACAGAATCAATACCCAGCGGTCAGGGCTCAGTAGCACTACTGGCGTTGGAACAACAATGTCTCAAGTGTATGTCCTGGGCGATCGATCATCAAGACCATTGTTCCATCGCCACGGAGACTGTAGCGTTCGACAATGGTGGCTCCATCTCGCGTGGTTGTCACTTCCAGGACATCGCCTTTCCATTGCGTTTTGGTTTTGAAGCCAGGCTCCTTGATGGAAGTCCTCTCTCGGGCATCCGTGCTGAAGGTGGATGTCGTGGACTGATTCGCGCCGTCGTAACTGAAATTGCGCGAGATGTAGATATTGCCCTGGCGATCGTCGATGGTGACCGTGCCGGATTGGATGACTGACTCACCATGAAATTCGCTTCGCGCCGGGATTAATTGCCAGCTTCCGTTCAAATGGTGATGATTGGAGGCCAATGTGCAACCGGCAAAGATGGCTAAGGCGGCCGCGCCTCTCAGGAAATCTCTACAGGGTTGTCGCCACATAAACCCCTCCTTCACCGATGTAGTGCGCGCGGTCTGCCACTTCTGCGGGTGACTGGCGGAAAAACATTCGCCATCCGGCAACCCGCCCCACAAGCTCCCTCCGTTTCAATGATTGTCCAGCAAAACCGGAACGGTGCGTCCAGGCGGCGGCTGTTGCGCGGCAGGCGAGGGCACGCCGCCGTGCAAACGGCAGGCTTGGATGGGTTGAGTTCCTTCGATAAATACTTCGCTGCGCACGTTCGGACAGTTGGGCGTTGCCAGTTCGCCAGTCGCGGCGTCGATCTCGACCGTTACTACGCCGTTCGGCGCCGCGAATTCGTGTACGTTCCGGTACTCAGGCTGCTGTTGTGCGCGCTTCATGAATTCAGCCCAGATCGGCAGAGCGCTGTGCGCTCCGTCGATCTTGATGTCGCGATTATCGTCGAGGCCGACCCATACGACACAAATCAGCCTGGAGGTAAATCCGGCGAACCAGCCGTCGCGCGACGTGCCAGTCTTTCCGGCCGCGGGCAAATAGAATCCCCGGGAGCGCACCCCGGCGCCTGTACCGGTGCGCAATACCTCCTCCATCAGGTTTTCAACCAAGTACGCGACCCGCGGGTCGATGGCGGGCTTGCGCTCCGGCCGCCATTCGAAGATGGAAGCACCCTGCTGGTCGCGAATGGACCGCACGAAGCTGGTCTTAAGACGGCTGCCGTTGTTCACGAAGATGGTGTAAGCTCCGGCCATTTCGAGGGGGGTTACCTCGTACGATCCGAGAGCAATGGAAGGAGTCGGCTGGATCTTCACATTCAGTCCCGCCGCTTGCGCGAGGCGCGCCACCTGATCGTAGCCCGCTTCCTCAGCCACCTTGACCGCCGGAACGTTGAGCGAATGGGCTAGCGCGAATCGCAACGTGACCTCGCCCGCGTACTCGGGTTCGTGACCTGCCGGATCGTAAGGCTTGCCGTGGAAATAGAAGGTTGTCGGTTCGTCGACCACGGTGCTGGCCGCCGTGAGCGCAGGGCCGCCGCGCGTGGGTGTCAGCGCCGCGGCGTATACAAAGGGCTTGAAGGACGATCCTGGCTGGCGTTTCGCAGTCGCGTGGTCGAATTGGCTGCGCCCGTAACTCCGGCCGCCGACCAGCGCCTTCACTTCGCCGGTTTGCGCGTCCAATGCCACTAGGGCCGCCTGCGCCAGCGGCATCTCGCTAGTGCCATATTTCTTGGAGCGACGCTTCCATTGCTGATCGGTTTCTTGAATTCCAATCCGCACCGCCTCCACCGCGTCTCGCTGCAGGTTCAAATCCAGCGTTGTATAGACGCGAAACGAAGAGTTTTGGAAATCGCGATCCTGAAAGTCATTTTGCAGCTTCTCATTGACCAGGTCGACAAAGTAAGGAGCGTCCGCCGACTCGCTTTCCTCGCGAGTCACGTGGAGGGGCTCCGCAGCGGCGGCTTCGTAATCGCGCTGGGCAATGTATCCGTTGGCGCGCATGGCCCTGAGAATCGCATCGCGCCTGGCTTTGGCGCGATCCGGATAGCGGAACGGATTCCGCGTGTAGGGAGCTTGAATCATCCCGGCAAGCAGAGCTGCGTCGGCGAGCGTCACTTGACTGAGGTCCTTGCCGAGATACAGACGGCTGGCCTTCTCGAATCCATGGATGCTGAAGCTTCCGAGGTGACCCAGATAGATGGTGTTGGCGTAGTCCTCGAAGATCTGCTGTTTGTTGAGCGCGTGCTCAAGGTGCAGGGTGATCAAAGTCTCGGGAATCTTGCGGCGCCAGCCCCGCTCCTGCCCCAGCCACAAGGTGCGCGCCAGTTGCTGCGTGAGCGTGGAGGCGCCCTGGGATCTCCGCAGCTCCTTTGCATCCACCCAAAGCGCGCGAAGAATACCGGCCGGATCGAATCCCCAGTGATGAAAGAAGCGTTTGTCCTCGGCCGAGAGGACGGCGTTCACCACGACTGTGGGGATCTGGGTGAAGTGAACAATCAGTTGCTTTTCGCGGCTCTGATCGAAGAAGTTGGTGATGACCTGGGGCTCCAGCAGAACTTGAGGCAGGCTGGCGTGGTTGGCCAGGGAATTGATCCGAGCAATGCGCCCGGCTTGAACCTGGACCGCCTCGCCCTCCTGAACGTAGCCGTCGGGTCCGGGATGAATCTCGATTGTGTCTCCCTGTTTCCGATACCATCCAATGCGGTTGGTCTTGGATTCAGAGTATCCGCAGCGCCGCAGATAGGAGGCAAGGTCCTCGACTTGGGCATCGCCGCCAAGGACCACCGTCCGCGGCGCGGCATAAATCATCGAAGGGCTCTCTAGTATTCCGAAACGCAGCTTCTCGTCGACGATCCGTGCATACCTCAGGTAGTAGAAGACAACGGCTCCACAGGCGATCGCAATGCACATCAACGCGACCGCAAAAGGCTGGCGACACCAATTGCCGATCACGCTCAGACGGTTGGCAAGATCAGTCCGGACATAGATTCGCATTGGAGGAGCCTGACTTTTTTACCGTGATCTATGAAGGTTTTGCAGGCTCGAACCCATCGCACCGGCTTATCGGAGTCACTTTCAGATGCAGGTCGGCATTCCTGGGAAGGCCGCACTCGTCAACAAAAGTCTCAGGCGCCTCCCGTTTGACTCGAATCTGGCTCAGTTGCCTTGTCACATCATGAGCTTCCCCGAAATGAGCGCAGACACCGCATTGTCCATCTTGCACGTGCAGCATAGGACCTCCGGTTTGAGTTAAGCAACTCGACAGCCAGCTTCGGGCACTCCTCCGACGAGATCGTGTGACGAGAACCTGCTCTGGCCGCGTGGCTGCCGAGGAACAGCGTCGCGCAATCCCGATCAGAAAAAGAGGAAGTGTGCCTCAATCCTTTTTTGACGTTCGTGGGCATGGCGGCCTCATCGCAACTGGGGTTCCGCACAGCCCGCGAAGCTCTCGCCGGCCAGCGCAAGCGAGAGCACTTCCAGGCGCTGGGCTTCGCGCAAATCCTGCAACCGAATCTGCGCTCCGTTGGTGCACTGTAACGCACCGATGATTCTCCCCGCGGCATCCGAACGCAGTACGAAGACCACGCCCTCATCCTGCTCGACCCCGTACCGTTGCCGCAGTGCGCTGGGAATCGATTTAAGTATCAGGTACGTTCCCGGCGGTACAACTACTTCGGGAATTGGTATCGAAGCGCTCGGATCGCCTCGAAACCAGACTGGTCAGTTTTCGCCAGCAAGCGCTGGGGAGATCCGCGACGCCACTGCGCCGTTCACGTCCGCGGCCCGCTGCCAGAGCCACCACGCCGTTTGTGAATTTGTGAACTACTAACTGCTCACAGTCCATGACCGGGCGGCTCAAGATCGCTGTGTTCATCGCGCTTCACCCGTTCCCCAGGTACAGCACATGAACGTACGTCCCCAGCCTCACGTTATACGCGAGGTAATAACCTTCATGATCGGGGTCTTCGTAGAGCACGATATCGTCCTGGTCCCAGAACCAATCGTTGCAGTAAGGATAATCGTAAGGAGCGACGCTGAAGTATGCGCCGCTAAGAAAGAAGCGCTCGGACCTTCCGCCGCCGAGCCTGAAGACGTGGTTGGGCCCCAATCCAAGCGTGAAGCGTCCATGCTCCCAAGGACGATCCACACGGTAGTGGGAATCGTGGCTGCCAGAATCGTGTCCGATCCATTGGCTGTCTTCGTGAACGTGGGGCGCATCGGGATGCCCTGGCCGATCGGCGAATCCCCGGTGTTCAGGAGCCGGGTTTTGGGGCGCACGATTGGCCGGAGCCGGAGTTGGTGGCGCCTGTTGCACGCGAGGAGGTTGAACTGCCCGGGCAGCGGGAGGAGGGCCGTGAGCGGGGATCGGCTGGCCGCCATGTTCCGCTCTTTTGTCCTGCGCAAAGCCGCTCAGGGAAACAATCAACAGCACAGTCAAGAGCCCTAGAGTTCTGCTCATGTGAGCCTCTTTTCAGGCTGGCGTCCGGCGAGCGCCCCAACAGCCATCGCGGGACGAGCCACCTTCAATCTTGCAAGCCAGTCGCCACAAGAGGGACCGCACAAATGCTTGATATCTCGACCGGATCTTCTTAGGAACCATGAATTATTTGCCGGGATGCCACACTTGCCTCGTCTTGCGCATCTATTTAACGACTGGCTAACGACTGGCTAACGACTGGCAAATGACTGGCAAATGACTGGAGCAAGACAGGAGGCGGATGAGAATCGAGGCGGCTTCTCGAATCGGCCGACGCTGCGCGGGGGGATTGGCGTTTCTGGTGTGCTGTGGATGCGCAAAGCGCCCTGAACTGACTTTCGCCGCCGGAGGCGCACCGACTGAACTGGCCGTCTGGGAACAGATCACGAACGCTTTCGAACGCGAGACTGGCGTTCGCGTTGCATTGCAGCGCATGCCTGCGGACTCAGCGCAGCAGCGCCAGGCCATCCTGATCGCCCTCAAAGCCCGCCAGCCGGATCCGGACGTTTTTCTGATGGACGTTGCGTGGGTTGGCACCTGGGCCGCGTCGGGATGGCTGGAGCCTCTGCCCTCTCCGGCTAACAACGCCTTCATGCCGGAGGTGCTTCAGGCTACCGATGTGTTCAACGGCCGGCTCCTGGCTCTTCCCGTATACCTTGACGCCGGGCTCCTTTACTATCGAACCGACTTGCTCGCGAGAGTCGGCCTGAAGAAGCCTCCGCAAACCTGGCGGGAACTAGAGGACTCCGCCGTGCTCATACAGCATGAGGTTCGCCAGAGCGATCCAACCTTTTATGGTTTCGTCTGGCAGGGCGCGCAATACGAAGGCCTGGTGGTGAACTTCCTCGAATTTGCCGGCGCGCCCGGCGGCTTCCGCGCGGAAGGGTCGACGCTGAACGTGAAGCTTCCGGCGAACGTCCAGGCGTTGTCGTTGATGCGCGACTGCATCTGGAGCCTGAAAATCTCCCCTCCGAACACGTATACGGAAATGCGCGAAGAACAGACTCGAAGTTATTTCCAGGATGGACATGCGCTATACGAGCGCAACTGGTCCTATGCTTGGACGCTGCATCAAAATGAGGATTCGAAGGTGCGCGGCAAGGTGGGTGTGGCTTCGCTGCCAGGGCAGGCGCCGGGAGAATCGGCCGCGACGCTGGGCGGTTATCACGTGGGCGTGTCAGCGTTCTCCGACGCCCCCGCCAATGCCCGTCGATTCGCGCTCTACATCACGTCACGCGAAGTGCAGAAGATTCTAGCGCTGAAACTTGGCTGGAATCCGGGGCGTCGCGACTTGTATGACGACGCGGAGATCCTCAGCCGCGCTCCACATCTGGCGCGGCTCAAAGAGGTGTTCCGGACGGCGCGTCCGCGCCCGCCCGTTCCTGATTACACCATCGTGTCCCAACAGATCCAAGCTCCGCTGAGCGCGGTGTTGTCGCGGCGCAAGTCGCCGGAGGAAGGTTTGCGCGCCGCGCAAGCCGGCATTGATCGGTTTGAGCGTCGCGTCGCAAGGGAGTAGTCGTCATGGCTGCAACCGCGACCACTCGCGAACCTCGCACCGGCGGCTCTGAGTCTCCTGACGGCGGCCGCTTTCTTGAGCCCCTTGATTCTGCTGCTCACGGTGTTGGTTCTCCAGCCGGTAGTGGGAACCGTCGCCGACAGCTTTCGCCGTGACATTGTGTTCCTGAAACCGGCCTTCGCGGGCGTGTCCAACTACACTGCGCTTCTTGACGATCCCGGATTCTGGAGCGCCGCGCGGTTCACGTTGCTTTTTGCACTGGTTTCGGTACAGCTTGAAGTCGCGATCGGGCTGGCGATCGCCCTGCTACTCAACGAACCTGTGCCCTTCCGTGGCTTATGCCGCGCATGCGTGTTGATTCCGTGGTCCATTCCCGCCGCGGTTTCAGGTCGGGTGTTTCAACTCATCTACGATTACAGCAACGGAGCCGCAAACTGGATTTTGCAGGCCACTGGTCTCGCCGCTGCGGCTGTCAACTGGTTGGGAACCTCGATGGGCGCGTTCTGTGCGGTTGTCGCCGCCGATGTGTGGAAGACAGCTCCGTTTGCGGCCGTCATGCTTCTTGCCGGATTGTCGGCGATTCCCGAAGTGCTCTACCAGCAGGCGGCGGTTGACCGGGCTGGTCCCTGGCAGCGCTTCGTCTATATCACGCTGCCGCAGCTTAAACCAGTGCTGGTGGTCACGCTATTGTTCCGGACCATCCAGGCGGTATGCATTTTCGATGTGATCTTTGTGCTGACCGGCGGTGGGCCGGGCGCGGCAACCCAGTCGCTATCGGTGCTGGCGTACAGCTACTTCGGTTCCGGCGATTTTGGTTATGGCTCCGCCGTGAGTGCATTGCTATTTGCTCTGGCGTTGCTTTTGGCGATGCTCTACGTGCGGTCGACTCGAAATAGCGCTCGAAACGGAACATGGAGGAGGGCATGAACAAGCGCTCTGTGGCGATCTTCGCGAGTGAGGCATCGGTGTTGTGTTTCTGCCTGGCGCCATTCCTCTACATGCTCGCGACGGCTCTTTCGTCTACAGGCGCCGCCTATTTGTCTCCCCGCGGGGCGCTGCACCCGACGTTCCTGCCGGCCTTCCTCCCCACCTTGGAGCACTTTCGCAGCATCCTGCTCTCGCCCACGCTCCATTTTCCGCGCTACCTCCTGAATTCAGTGGGAATTTCCCTGCTCGCGGCTTTGTTCTCCGTGGCAGTGGCGGCGCCCGCGGCGTACGCCCTCACCCGAATGCACGTGCCCGGTGCGCAAATTCTGATGTTCGTGGTGCTGTCACTTTCGATGTTCCCGGCGGTAAGTCTGGTGAGTTCCCTGTTTCGGTTCATGACGCGCCTGGGTTGGATCAATACCTGGCAGGCCTTGGTCTTGCCCTACGTCGCATGGAGCATGCCGCTGGCGTTGTGGACTTTGGTCAGCTACTTCCAGCAAATCCCTATGGAACTGGATCGCGCGGCCTTGGTCGACGGCGCCAGCCGCTTCCAGGCGCTGCGATTCATCCTGTTGCCGATGGCTGCGCCAGGAGTCTTCTCGACGGGCCTGCTGGCGTTCATCTTCGCATTCAACGAGTTTTTGTACGCGTTGATGCTCACCACCGATTCGACCGCCCGGACCATGCCAGTCGCCATCGCCCTGTTCGAAGGTCTCCACGGAGAAATCCCTTGGGGCGAGATCATGGCCGCCGCGGTCGTCGCGACTGCACCGGTGGTCCTCTTAACGATCGTGTTTCAGCAGCGAATCGTGCAAGGCTTAACCCGAGGAGCGGTGAAGGAATGAATCTCGTTCTCGAGAATCTAAGCAAGCAATTCCGCGGAACCGGCCGCGCCGTCACGGCGGTAAACGGTATCGATCTGACCGCTGCCGAAGGCGAGTTCCTGGTGCTCGTCGGCCCCAGCGGCTGCGGCAAGTCAACCGTGCTAAATCTGGTGGCGGGCTTGGAAAGACCGGACAGCGGCAGCGTGCGATGCGGCGGCCAAGTGTTTGCTAGCGCTGAAGACCACGTGTTCCTTCCTCCCGGCGATCGTAACGTCGCCATGGTGTTTCAGAGTTACGCGTTGTATCCGCATATGACGGTCTTCGAGAACGTGGCGTTTCCTCTGCGCGTGAGCGGCAAGAAACTGGCTGACATCGCTCCGGCGGTGCGCGAAGCCGCGCGCATGTTGAACATCGAGAGCATCCTGACCCGCCGTCCCGCCGAGCTATCCGGAGGACAACGCCAACGGGTGGCCATCGCGCGTGCCCTCGTCCGCCGTCCGTCCGTATTTCTGCTGGACGAACCTCTCTCCAACCTGGACGCGCAACTACGCACGTCTACCCGCGGCGAGCTCAAACGGTTGCAAGGCGGATCTCGCCATTACCACTCTATACGTCACTCACGACCAGACTGAAGCGATGACTCTGGGGCATCGGGTGGCGCTGCTCCGCGAAGGCCGCCTGATCCAGGTGGGACACCCCGAGGAACTCTATGCGCGGCCAGCCAATCTTTTTGCGGCGACGTTTCTGGGATCGCCGCCGATGAATATTCTGCAAGGCCGGATTGAAGGAGGCCGCTTGCGACTCGCTGGCACTGTAGTACCGGTGTCACATCGAAACTTGGATGGCGCCGAACGGACCGTCCAGGTTGGCATTCGCCCCGAGGACCTATTCTTGCAATCTGAAAACGACCTAGCCCGCGATGAGCCTGTTTTGCGCGGCCGGATCGCGGCCCTTGAATCGCTTGGCCGCGAGATCCACTATCAAGTGAGCATCGCGGGCGGAGCAGCCTTGACGGTGGTTCAACCGGATCTCCGCTTCGTCCTGAACCAGTCGGTTTCCGTCCGATTCGAGCCGCAGTCCATGCATTTGTTTGACTCGGAGGGTCAGCGCATTACAGGTTCTGCCGAGTCCAAAATCCCGGCACGCCCCAGTCTGCGCTGACCCCTCCGAATCAGCTTTGGCTAGCGCCCATGCCAATAGCCCCCGCCATCATAGTAGCCAGGGCCATAAGGGTGCCAATAGCCCCACCTGTCGTAGTAGCCTTCGTGGTAGTGCCGCGGAGCAAATCCCAAGAAGACACTGAAGCGGTGGCGATGATGCTCGCGCTCGTGTTCTCTTGCCTGGGCCGCACTGGGCCCCAGTAGAGTGAGAGCTGTCGCGAACGCAAGCGCTGGTAGTCTAAGTTGTTTCAACATAAATCGACCTCCAGTCATTTGAATTGATTCGCCCCCCGATTGGGGACGAATCGGACGCGGACCAAAAGACCGTACCGCGCTAATCGGTATCAGCGTCCGCTGTATCCATCGCGGTACCCGGCCTCAAATGCCGTGCGATAGGCGCGCCGGTACTCGTCCTTGCTTCCAAACGCCCTGTCGTAGCCGTGATCGGCATCTTTCCAGGCATCGTGCTCCGCCGCGAGGAACGCGCGATGGTCACGGTAGTCCTTCAGTCCGGCGCTGAGCCCATCCCGGTACGCAACGTCCGCGGCGACGTCCAGGTAATTTCCGCGCTGGTCTGGTCTCTCGCTGGCGTAACGGTCTTCACTGAATGCCTGCTCGAGGCGAGTGGTCACTCCCTTGAAGCCGTCGTCCACTCCAATCCGATATCCCTCCCGGTAGCCGGTTTGGAATTCTTCCCGCGCTCCGAAAACGGCTTGGTAGCCGTGGTCCGCTTCACGGTACGCGTCCGTGTTGAAGTCCAGCGCGCCGCCGCGGGCCCGAAGATCGCGGCCGTATTCGAAGCCGTCGCGAAAACCGTGCTCGTAGCCGTGATGCCGCACATCGATTGGGCCAGCATTCGCCGCTGCTACGAATAACAATCCGAGGCCGAGGCTCGAAAGCCAAAGTCGCATGATGTTTGTCATATCGTGTTCGGTCCTCCTGTTAAAGGAGACGTGGAGGGCGCTTATCGGTTCGCCCTTTTAACCAGGCTCGCAGTGTATCCCGTAATGAGTTCACAATGCGGGAGTTTCGGCTTCACGACCGGTTAACCCAGCGGATGATCCAGATTGTCGAGTAAGAGGTGAGGCCTCACAGCCTTGATCTCTTCGCGTCTAGGTTCTTCCCGGCTTCCCGTCGACTACGTCCTCTACCGCTACCTGGACTGCGTCTTTAACAGCGTCCCTTACAGCTTCTTCGATCTCTTCGGCGTCCAGAGCGAGATCCGCCCCATCCCCGCCCATCTCCTTGATCGTGTCGTTCAGTAGCGGCGCCAGCGGAGGCAATTCCTTGGATACCGCTTTCGCCACCTTCTTGGCCACCTTTGCCGCGGGCGACGGGAGCCCTTTAGACTGTTCGGCGGCATCCCAGTCCTCTTGAAACGTCTTCACGAGTTCGCTTACCGCGGCCGGATCGCTAAAGACGATGCCAACTTCACGGCGGCCGTCCAGCTCGATTTTTCGCAAGCTTTGGCTTCCAATGAAGGCGACCCGCCGATCGCGGATCATCGTACGGGCGTGCAACCGGATGCGTGACGGCTTGCGGGCGGAGAGTGCGTCGCCCGAGGACACTTGACCGATGATCCGAATGGCTATCTTCGCCCGGGCGCACTCTTCAAGAAGACGAATTATCGGTGCGTCACTGATCTTTGGATCGTAAATCAGGAGTTCGCTCTTCGCGTCTGCGATGAAGGCGGAGAGTTCCTGTCGCGCATTAACGGGGCTAACAACGAACGTGGGCAGACCTGGCTCGTAAGGCCCGCGTATCATATCCGCCTCGAACAATTTTAGAGCTTCCTGCACCAACCGCCGGTCCTGGACGACGATCCCAAAACTGCGGGTGTGGTTGATATCGTGATGGGTGAAATTGAAAGCCAGCAGATACAGTTCGCGATGGTCGACGATCATGAACTTGGCGTGGTAGCGCGCCAATTCATCACCTGTGCGGGCCACGGTCACACCTGCCGCGAGCAGTCTCATTTCCAGCCGTCGCAGGGCGTCTCCTCCAGAACCATTGATGTGCGCGATGAGCGCTTTAACCGTGATACCGCGGCTTACCGCGCCCGCCAGCGCCCGTTCGAGTTCGGGCTGATCCAAGCGGAAAATGACGATTTCAACGCTACTCTTAGCGGAATCGATCCCACGAACCAAAGGCTCGACGCCGTCGTCGGGCTGACGCAACAACCTCACGATAAGCCACTCCCGAAGCGCACTGGCGCGCTTCTGGCATTACTCTTGCACGTTTGTACGGCGTCGGCGTCAGCTAGACGCCTGGGAGTCGCTATGTACTTGAGCCAAAGGCTTTTCATTTTTGTTGCCGTGGCGTCAGCGGTAGTCCTGCCGGCTTCTGGAAGTGCGAAAAAAAGGCACGCGGCGAGCCAGGCGGAGGTAGAATCTACCGATAGCCTTCCGGCCGTTCTATGGCGGAATCCGGCCGACATCGGGTCGCGCAACTTGTTCTACGGCCCCGGCGGCAAGGAACATCAACCTCCCCCAGGTACATTCACCTTCGTCAAGGAGGATCTTGACGGAACCAACCCGAAATTTGTGGTGCGAGATCAGAACGGGACGAAGTGGAAGGTCAAGCTCGGCGAAGAGGCGCGCCCCGAAACGGTTGCATCCCGCCTGGTCTGGGCCGCCGGGTATTTTGCGGACGAAGACTACTTTGTCGAGGATTTGCGAGTGCAACAGATGCCCGCCCACCTCCATCGCGGGCAAAAGCTGGTGGACCCGGACGGTTCTGTCCACGCCGTCCGCTTGAAGAGAGAGTTAAAGGATGAAGAAAAGGGCGGAAGCTGGAAGTGGCGCAAGGACCCTTTCACCGGCACTCCTGAGCTCAACGGGCTGAGGATCATGATGGCGCTTATCAATAACTGGGATCTCAAGGATGAGAACAACAAGATCTACCGGGAAGAATCCAACTCGGACGGCCCTGAACGAATCTACGTGATCAGCGACCTGGGTTCGAGCTTCGGAACGTCCGGCCCCGATTGGCCCCACTCAAAATCCAAGGGCAATTTGGAGTCGTACGCCCGCTCGAAATTCATTCGAAGGGTCACGGACGACGATGTAGATTTTCAAGAGCCTGGGCGGCCCTCATATCACTACTTGCTCAACCTGCCGGAGTACTTCCGGCGCCGCGAGTTGCGTTGGATCGGGCGTCAAATTCCACGCTCTGACGCCCGGCGGATCGGCGAACTACTGGCACAACTTTCACCGGATCAAATTCGAGACGCCTTCCGCGCCGCGGGTTACTCGCCAGAGGAAGTGGCAGGATTTACGGCCGTTGTGGAGGACCGGGTCGCGGCGCTCAAGGCTTTGTAGAATGCCTATCGTGAACGCTATGTTGCGTGTTGTACCAGATCTTCTTCCGTAAGGAATTGCGACTCGTAGAGCTCCGAGTAAAGGCCCCGGGAGTTCAATAACTCATCGTGTTTTCCGCTTTCGACGATCGCGCCATCTTGAACCACAAAGATGACGTCGGCCCGCCGGATCGTCGAGAGACGGTGTGCAATGACGATGGAGGTCTTGCCCTCCATCAGGTGGTCCAAGGCGTCGAAGACCAGCTTTTCTGAGGCTGCATCCAGGCTGGAACTTGGTTCATCCAGGATGAGTATGGGCGTCTGGCGGATGATGGCGCGGGCAATGGCGATGCGCTGCCGCTGTCCTCCGGATAATGTGACGCCCCGTTCGCCCACCAGCGTGTCATAGCCCTGCGGCATCTTTTCGATGAACTCGCGGGCGTTGGCTAATTCCGCCGCCCGCAGAATTTCCGTGCGGCTCGCTTCGGGCTTCCCATAGGCGATGTTGTGCCAAATCGACCCGTGAAACAGCAGAGTCTCTTGCAAAACGAAACTGATCTGCTGGCGTAGCGATTTTTGCTGGAGCCGTCTTACGTCGTACCCATCGATCTTGACGGCGCCCGACGTTGGATCGTAGAAGCGAGGAATTAGACTAATGATGGTGCTCTTGCCTGCCCCAGTCGGGCCGACCAGCGCCGTCACTTGTCCTTGCGCCATACGGAAGCTTACGTCTTTGAGCACTGGGACGTCGGGCTCGTAGCTGAAGTTGACGCGATCGAATTCGACGGCTCCTCTGAAACGCGGCGCCCGTCGCGCGCCCGGCAGATCTCTTATCTCGCCATCCGTATCGAACACTTCCCTGATGCGCTCGTAACCGACCGCCGCCTTCGAGTAAGCATCGGTCATTTTGGAAAGTTCCTGCATCGGCTTGTACATTTTTCCGATGTACATGATGAAAACCACCAGCGAGCCCGCCGAAAGCATGCCACCCAGGATCATGCGAGCTCCAAACCACAGAACCATGCTTGTGCCGATCGCTACGATGACCTCGACCAGCGGAGCCAACTTGGCCTTCAGGCTCCGGGCGCGCAAGGTGATTTCGACACTCTCCAGGCTCTCTTCTTCCAAGCGGCGCTGTTCGTAGTCCTCGCGCGCGAAGGCCCGGATGACTCGAATCGAAGAAAGGGCCTCCTGAAGGGTCGAGACAATCTCGCCCTCTTTCTTTCTCACTTCCCGCGCCGCTTTCTTGATCCGCCGGGTATAGGAATAGACCACGACCGACAACAGCGGGGCCACCGACAGCGCGATCAGCGTGAATCGCCAGTTGATATAGAACATCACGCCCACCATGCCCGCCAGCGTCAGACAATTGATGAGCGCGCCCAGAAGCCCCGAACTGACGAAACTTTGAATGGCGTCCACGTCCGTGGTCGCGCGGCTGATCAGGTCTCCCGTCTGTTTGTGGTCATGGAAGGCCAGCGAAAGCCTCTGGATGTGTGAGTAAAGCGTGCGCCGCAAATCGTGCATTACCCACTGGCCGATGCTGGTGGTCAGATATTTCTCGGCGTAGGAGCACACGGCTCCGAGGGAAGCGATCACGACGGCGGCGATTGCGGCAAACTTCAGGATGGCCAGCTTGTCGTCACCAACGGTGGAGACGACCAGGTGATTCAACCATCCGTGTCCTGGATGAGACTTTAGAACGTCGTCGATGACGATCTTGAGGGGCCACGGCTCGAGCAGGCTCACAATGCCTTCGCCGATGGCCGCAACAATCCCCGCCGCCAGCGCTTTCCAATGTGGACGCAGAACGTCCTGGAGCTTAAACGACCCGCAGCCAGTGTTCGTTTTCATTCGGTGTAAGAACGGTGGAGGACGAGGCGCCCTCCACCGTCCAGTTGCCAAAACGGAATCGGACTATCGGTTACCGCCCATCAAGATAGGCTTGGTAGTCCCGCATGCGGCTCACGTCGCTCGCGAGATCGTCGCGTTCGTAAGCCGACAAGTTGCGATTGCTATCGGCGACCTTTTGTAGCGCCACAATCGCGTCATCAAGGTCGCGCCGGTCATAGTCACCTGCATTCATCCTGCGCTGGAACGCATTCACTTGTTCCAGCGCTCTGTCAACCCTGATCCGATCGGCAGTGAACGGCAGAGTGCTGGCCTCGGCGCGATCAAGGTCGGTCCGTATCCGGTCCATGAGACGGGCGTAGTCGCGGCCTGGGTCTCGATCAAACCGCTCTTCGATGGGCGGGCGAAATTGCGCGTTGGCAGTTAGGCCCGATAGAAGCAGGCTCGTTGCCATAAAGGCATGCATGAGATGTCTCATCTTTCGAGTACCTCCTCTCGTCCTGTTAGACGTGAGCGGGCAGAGGAAGGTTCATCGCCGAAACAAGTCTTTGAAAATCACAGAGAACGGGCTCGGCAATTTCATTTGTGAATGCTTGGCGTATTGGCACATTTGCGAGAATCGCAACTTACTGCGGGGATCCGGCAGCCCCCTGGACCGGAGAATTTACGTTCCTCTGAGCCATTCCAGCTTGGACAGGCTCTCTTCCGTGGATCAATACGATTCGTGATAGCCGCTTCCTAGACCGGCCCGAAGGTTTTTCCATGTCGTTTCTTCTTATATTGGAGGTTTTTACATGTGGTGGGCGCCGCGTATCTTCGAGAAAACTCGAGCATGGCGCGGCGCTTGCTGGCAGTAGAGTGTATGCGCTTCGGCGTGCGCTTTGTCGCAGTGGCGTTGATGACGGCGGGGCTTGGGACGTCCGCAGTCGCACCCCCGGCGACCGAGCGTTATCGACCCACCAAGAGCCAGTACGTAAGACGAACATTTTCACCCGGCGCAGTGGCGCGCGCGGGGGTTGGCGCAGCCGTTGGGCAGGCTCGCAACTCGCCCCGCGAGTGGGGTCAGGGCGCCGCGGGTTTTGGTAAACGGTGGAGTTCCGCGTTCGGCAGTCACGTCGCGAAAAATAGCATTCAGTTCCCAGTGGCGTCTCTGCGGCATGAGGCGCTGGGCTACCAACCCTCGCATAAACACGGCTTCGGGCCTCGATTGGGGTACGCGCTGGAGAGCACGGTGATCACGCACAGAACGAACACGGGGCGCCGTACGATCGCAGCTGGCGAGATTTCGGGTGCCGTGGGGAGCGGCCTTATTTCGCGCCTGTGGCAGCCGGCTCGTCTGCACACGCTGGCCAGTGGATTCAGCTCCGCCGGCATTACTTTGGGTGCCGATGCGGGTTTGAACGTGGCCAGGGAATTTTGGCCTCGGCATTCACCCGCTCACTCCCACGCTGCTGTCCGGCCCCGGCAGCCATCTCCTTAGCGTTGGTCAACTTGCAGCGTTAGTCGACTGCCGGGCACCTTGGCATCCAGCTTGCATAGTATCCTGCGACGGCCAACCTGAAATGGTCGCGGGCTTTTGTATGTGTAGGCACAACGAAAGGGTGTCTGTTCATCGGGACGTTCAGCCTTCACCTCCCGGCGGCTCGGAAAAAAGACCAGTCTGCAATAGCAGCAACTATCCGGGGCGAGCCTGCAGCGCGGCACTCATTCTGTTTTGCGCCGCGATCGCCGGGGTGCCCCGGACGGTCAGCGCGCGGGATTCGACTCCCGTCGAGGATCCGGTCGCGCAAGAGGCGTCCGACAACCCAGACGCCTCCCGGCAAGACGACACTCAACAACAAGAGCTGGTGGATCAGACTCGCCCGAATCCGCTCGAGGACGCGCGGGATCGGATCTACTATCCGGGCGACACCGAACACGTTAAGCCCCTCGCAGAGAAAATGTGGGGTAACTTTTTGCTGGACCAGAGGGCGATCTGGACTAGTCCCTTTCACATGCGCACGGAGGACGTGAAGTGGTGGGCCGGCTTCGGAGGTGTTACGGCCGCGCTGATTGCCACCGACAAGGACGCCGCGCTCCATCCAAATCCGAGTGCGGTGACATGGAGCAACGGTGTGTCCAACATCGGAACCTCTTACACTTTGGCGCCGGTACTCGCCGGTTTCTATGGTTTTGGAGTGCTTCGCGACAATCCCAAGGCGCGTGAGGCCGGCATACTGGGCGCCGAGGCTCTGGTGGACTCACTGGTGGTCACTGCGGTTCTGAAGCCCATCGCAGGCCGGAACCGTCCGGATGCAACGCACGAGCCGGGCAACTTCTTCGATGGCGGCAGCGGCTTTCCCTCCGGCCACGCGATGCAATCCTGGGCCGTTGCTTCCCTGCTTTCCTACGAATACGGGCACACAAAGTTGGTGCCCATTCTAGCCATCGGTTTGGCGAGCGTGGTGAGCACGGCCCGGTTCACGGCTCAGAAGCACTATGCCTCCGACATTATCGCCGGTGGGGGAATGGGCTGGTTTATCGGGCGTTACGTTTGGAAGACGCACCAGGACCACGCCATTCACCCGCATGGCAAGATCCAGGCGGTGTGGGCTCCCCAGATTTCGCCCGCCACGGCCTCCTACGGCGCGACGCTTGAATTGAAAAGAGCGCCGTAAGTAAGAAGTTCGATTTGCAAGGGATACCATTGGCAATGCGAGGAAACGGAACGATTCGCCTTTCCGATGCGTCGTTATGTTTGGGCGGGTGCGAACGCCTGCCTTCCTGTAACGCTTCCTTCTTGCATGACGATACACAGGCTCCGATTCGGGCGACGCCTGGCTGGCCCGTGGCTGGCTTGGTTCTGGGCGTGGCTCTGCATCGGGGTCCTGCCAACGGCCTGCCTCGCCGGTGAACTGGCCGGCGTCCCGAACTTCCAGAAGGTCAACGATGGAGTCTGCCGGGGAGCTCAGCCGAGCGAGCTCGGCTTCAAGAATCTCGCGGGCTTGGGCATCAAGACCGTCCTCGATCTCCGCCTGATCGGCGAGCATTCAGAGGCTGACGAGGAAAGGGTCGTCAAGGCCAACGCCATGCGCTACGTGAGTGTGCCGATGAAGGGCATGCACACTCCTACGAACGAGCAGGTGTCCCAGGTACTGGCGATCCTGGAGGATGTCGCCGCCGGGCCGGTTTTCGTCCATTGCAGACGAGGAGCCGACCGTACGGGAGCAGTAATTGCGTGTTACCGAATCAGTCATGACCACTGGGAGAATGAGAAAGCGCTCGGCGAAGCAAGATCCTACGGTATGAGCTGGTTTGAGCGGGCGCTCCAGCAATATGTCCTCAGATTCGAACTGATCCACGCGTCCGCGGCAGCGCAGTAAGAGTCTCAACGTCGTCGCGTTTGTGGTGCCAATCCGGTGGGTTCCGCGCTTCCCGAAGGGTGACCATAGGGAACTTCGAGCGACACAGCCGCCAAAACGTCCCGCCGGTAGCGTGCCTGAACCCCGCGTGAACAAGAGAGCGGCCCTAAGACAGCTGCCGACTCGGCCCTCGCCGTGCTGGCCTTATTTCGAGGAGAAGAACGGATGCCCAGCGATCCTACTCTGCCGCAGCCTGATCCCGACCCGCAGGATCCTTATCCGGCACCGCCGGGATCTGACCCGGAAGTTCCCGGTGAAAGTGATGTTCAACCTGAGCCCGATCTCACTGACGTGACTCTCGGGGAACCTAGCATTGGCCGCCGACTACCGGGCCAGAAACGGAGTCTCGTTCCGAATGATCAATAGAGCGGAGGCCCGCGTCCGAGCTTCTGAGACGAAGGTTTAGCCTTCTTGCGAAGCCACGCCTCCGCGACTATCCAAGTGCAGTTCCCGTGCCATCCGGCAGGCTAGCATTCCCGAACGAGAAGAGAAGGCTTGCAACATCCGTTTATGTTGGCACGGCAATTGCACGAACCTCATCGTCATGGAACGCTACGAACGCTACCTCACCGGATTGGTTGCGCTTCTGCTGTTGGGCGCCATGGCAGGCTTTTTCTTGTACATCCCAATTTTTCCGATAATCGCGGTTGCTCTGATCCTTACGGGGATGGTGCTGATGTTCTTCCTGGGCCTGTATGTCGGTATCAACGTGGATTTGAGACGCCTAGGAGCCTGTCCGAGTAACGCGTGAAGGGCTTGAAAGCTGAGTGGCTGGGTAATGCGAATTTCGCGGGGGGCTGGCCGTGGTTGACGGCCGTGGCCGGCCGATTCGTGCTCCAGGACCGCTTGGA
>Ga0209517_10001459_pt1 | contig 35767 bp, 24 predicted proteins | sample PeaSoiMetSII2010_FD_187695 | JGI IMG/M metagenome (GOLD analysis project Ga0209517, IMG submission 187695) | Peat soil microbial communities from Weissenstadt, Germany - SII-2010 (SPAdes) (version 2) | ecosystem: Environmental > Terrestrial > Soil > Wetlands > Peat | place: Germany... | reverse complement strand
CAGCCATGGGGCTACGACTTCCTTGTGGGCGGCATCAGCGGAGCAAGCGGTTGGGGTGACTACAACTTTACCAATCCCTGGCACCCGGGCGGCGGACCCTTCGAGACGGTCCTCTGGAACGTGAACGGCAGCACGGTCAAGCCGTACTACGTCGTCTGGGGACGGGGAAGCGACACGAACGACTACAACCGCTGGAAGGCCAAATGACCGAGCCCAGCCGCTGATTTGAACGGCCGTCGAGGGCCGGACCTCCCGGGGTCCGGCCCTTTGCACGAGTCGCCATCCGCCACGCGGCCAAATGCGGCTCCGCCGCAGGTCGGGCCAAGGCTTTCCACAAAGGGTGAAGATCAGCCACACGGTTGTCAACGGCAGGACACCCTCAACCTGAGGCTAATGTAACCGTCGTTTTTGACGTTTCGTCAGCTGGACGCTCGGCGTGATCGAGGCCATGATCAAGGCCGGATTCCAGCCCTTCAGCGCGACGCAGAGCCGCACGCGATCGCGGGCAAGGGCGACTTCACCAAGCATCTCATCCGTTTCCGGCATTCCGACGTCGGCCCGCGGGTGCCCCGTCCTTGCGCGTTTCTTGCGCAAGGGTGGGATTCCACGCCCCTGGAGTCCGCTCTGCTACACTTTCCAGTCTCCTTCTTTTCTCAGGCAGTCGCGAGCGAGGCAATCATGGCTATTCAGCGGGTGGGAGTGATCGGGGCAGGCACCATGGGCAATGGGATTGCCCACGTGTCGGCGCGCTGCGGGTTCAACGTGGTGCTGTGCGACGTGGAACAGCGATTCCTGGATCGGGGACTGCAGACGATTGCGAAGAACCTGGATCGCGAAGTGGCCAAGAACAAGATCGCGGCGGGCGACAAGGCGTCCACGCTGGGGCGAATTACGGCGGTGGTCGATCGCGCGAAACTGGCGGATTGCGACCTCGTGATCGAGGCGGCGACGGAAAAGTTTGAGGTCAAGGCGGAGATTTTCCGCGACCTGGATCGCATGATGCAACCGGAGGTGATTCTCGCCACGAACACGTCTTCGATTTCGATCACGAAGATCGCGGCGCTGACCGGGCGCGCCGACCGGGTGATTGGGATGCACTTCTTTAATCCGGTGCCGGTCATGAAGCTGGTTGAAGTGATTCGGGGCCTCGCGACTTCGCAGGCCACGTTTGAGACGGTGCGCGAGCTGGCTGTGAAATTGGAAAAGACGCCCGTGGAGGTGAATGACGCTCCGGGATTTGTGTCGAACCGGGTGCTGATGCCGCTGCTGAATGAGGCGATGTACGCGCTGATGGAGGGCGTGGCCACGGCCGAGGCGGTGGATGAGGTGTTCAAGCTGGGCATGGCGCATCCCATGGGGCCGCTGACCCTGGCGGATTTCATCGGGCTCGACGTGTGTCTGGATGTGATGCGGGTGCTGCAGGATGGGCTGGGGGACCCGAAATACCGGCCTTGTCCGCTGCTGATCAAGATGGTGGATGCGGGCTGGCTGGGACGCAAGAGCGGGCGCGGGTTTTACACGTATTCGTAAAAATACGGGGAATATGACGACAGCCTCGAGCGGAATTCTTCCCAAAGGAAGATCGGGCGGCGACAGCTTCTATTACTTGCTGGCGGTGCTGTCGGGAGCGCTGGCGGGATGGTTAGACATCAAAGTGGGTGATTTGCTGCTGACGGCCATGGTGGTGCTGGCGGCGAACATCCTCCTTGGAATTCTGAGTCCGCGAAGACCGTGGCGCTGGGTTGTTCTCGTCGGAGTGTTTGTGCCGGTGGTGGAATGGCTGGCGTATTTCTTTCTTTCGCAGAAGCCGGAGCGGGCGCAGATCTACGAATCGTTTCTGGCGTTTCTGCCGGGAATTGCAGGCGCGTACGGCGGAGCCGCGGGGCGCGATGTGGTGGACAAGTTGTTTGCCGGGAAGTGAGCGCCAGTGTTCCCGTAGCGACGCGGCTTGCCGCGTCTTCGCCTGCACCTCCACGCCTGCACCTCAAGTGACTTGCCGCAGGAGACGGGGCAAGCCCCGTCTCTACCGACGGGCCGTTTCCCCAAAGGTACCGGCTGCTGAAAAACTGTTCCCGTTTCCACAGCCGCTGGGGGTAAGCTACGGTTATGGGAGTGTCGGTGTCGGTGCTCGCTAGCGGCAGTCGTGGGAACTGTGCGCTGGTGGCGACGAGTACAACGCGCATTCTGGTGGATGCCGGGCTGTCGGGCCGCGAAACTTGCAAGCGGCTGCGCGCGCTGGGCGAGCGCGCCGAGGAAATTTCCGCGATCCTGATCACGCATGAACACTCCGACCATGTTGCCGGCCTGCAGCGGCTGGCGACAAAACTGAACGTGCCTGTTTTCCTGACCGCGCCGACCCATCAGGCCTGGAGCCGGGCGGTGCGTGACCAGCAGGGCGCGGTTCCCGAGCTGCCGAAATCCGAACATTTCTCCGCCGGCCGGGGCTTTCGCGTGGGCGATATCGAGGTCATGCCCTTCACGATTCCGCATGACGCCGCCGATCCGGTGGGCTTCACCTTTCGCGCGGAAGGCGTCAAGGTTGGATTTGCCACCGATCTCGGCTACATGCCGGCCAGTGTGCGCGACCATCTGCGGGGCTGCAGCCTGCTGGTGATGGAATCGAATCACGATGTGGAGATGCTGCGCTCGGGACCGTATCCGTGGTCGGTGAAGCAGCGGGTGATGAGCCGGGTAGGGCATTTGTCGAATGACGCGCTCGCCGAATTCTTTTCCAGCGATTATGATGGGGGAGCGGAATACGTAGTTTTGGCCCATTTGTCGGAACAGAATAACCATCCTGAAATCGCGCGGGCGGCGGCGGAGCAGGCGCTCGGCGGTCGTCAGGGGCTGTGGCACAATCAGGTGCTGCTGGCGTCCCAGACGGAAGTTCTGGAAGCGATCCGGTTGTAGCCTCCGGTTTAGCCTTTTATGAGCGAATGTGTGGAACCGATCGTGGGGAAAATTCTTGCCGGATGGCGCTACGATATTTCCGGACTGGCTCCGGAGATGCGCGGGGACTACGAACTGCATTTTGCCGATTGCGAGCACTGTCGCAGCCGCCAGAAACTGAACCGCATCATCGATATTTCTCTGATTGTGCTGGCGTCGGCCTCGGCCGTCGCGTTTCTGCTGGCGTTTGCGCTGATCCGCTATTTTGGGCCGCGCCACGCTGTCTGGCTGGAGGTAGGCGCGCTCGGGGGCTTTGCGCTGTCGGCGCTCATCTGGCTGATCGTGGCCGTGGCGACTCCCGCGCCCATGGCGGTGGTGGATGCGGCCAAGCTGGGCGCGCGACACGTGCATGACCGCCTGCCCCCGGAGATTCGCGAGCGCCTGCCCGAAGAAATACGAGCGAAGCTCACGGGATCGTGATCGCCTCATAGCGGCCACGGCTTCGGGTCGCCGATCTCGCTGACCCTGGTTAGTGCAATAGCGGTTGACCGGCGGACGGCTTCGGGATAAAGTTTCAGAGGTCAGGGTTCCGTTCTGCCCCCCGCCCTGATTTGCAAACCCTGATTTACATGCGCTCCGCTTGTTCCAAACTCGCGCTTATTCTCTGTGTGCTTGCCGGTGTGGCGTGGGCGGCACCGCAATTTTCCGGGCAGAAGCGGGTCGGCCTCACCACCGGCGACCAGTGGGAACCGGCCGTGGCGGCCGACGGCTCGGGGCGAATCTACGTTCTTTACCCGCACTACGGGCGCGTGCCCAATTGCAAGGGTTGCCGCATCCCGACCATGCTGCTCGTCGCCAGCAACGACAACGGCAAGACCTGGCAGACTCCGCACGTGATGCTCGAAACAGGTGCGGGCCAGTTTGACGCCCAGATTGACGTGGACCCGGCCGACCGCCGCACCGTGTATGCGGCGTGGCTGCAGAATGGGAAACGCGCGGTGATGCTCGCCAAGTCGGTCGACTCCGGCGCGACGTGGGCGTTTACGATGGCGGTCCGCAGCGATGTCGAACTGGATAAACCGGCGCTGGCGGTGCGCGGCGCGAGCGTTTACGTGGCTTTTAATCATCAAGAAGAGGTGTGGGTGGCGGCCTCGCAGGATGGAGGGCGCAGCTTTACATCGACACGCGTCAATACTGAAAGCCGCCCGGGATGGTCCCTGCTGGGTGCGGCCACGGTCGATCCCGCGGGCAGCGTGTATCTGGCCTGGGCTTCCTACTCCAAGGCGGGAGGAGCGCGGGGCGCGGTGAATTTGTATATTGCGAAGTCGGCGGATGCTGGCAAGGGGTGGAGCGCAACCCTGCTCGATGTTTCAGCGGCGGCGCCCGGCTGCAAGGACGAGGAATGCGGTGAGGCGTATCTGGGCGCGCAGATCGCTCTAACCTCGGATGCCGCCGGGACTCTTTATGCGCTTTGGAGCGCGGGGAGCGCGCCCCTGGGGCCGCAGCGGATTTATTTCTCGTCATCGACCAACGGCGGCGAAAACTGGCTGCCGCGCATCAGCGTTTCCTACGCCGAGGCGGGAGTTGAACATGCTTTCCCGGCGATCGTGGCGGGAAACACTGGCGACGTCCGCGTCGCGTGGATGGATTCGCGTAGCTCTTCTCCTAACTCTCCGTATTGGAACACTTACTATCGGAGTTCGAGCAACGGCGGAGCCACCTGGGGAGAAGAGATTCGCGTTTCGGGCTACGTCCCGGGTTATCGGTATATCGGGAAGGAAGGTTTCCGTTTTCCCTTCGGCGACTATTTCTCGCTCGCCATCGACAACCACGGCGACACGCACGTGGTCTGGGGCGAAGGGCTGAACTATCAGTCTCCGGGATCGATCTGGCACGCCAGCGGACGGTAGAAAAGCAGGTCTAAGGTCTTAGGTGTCAGGAAATTCAACCGCAAGATTTTCCTAAGACCTAAGACCTGCTCTATTCAGTCGGTCAGCAAGCCACCCGTCAGCTCTCTGATGCGCTCGATGCGATGTTCGCGGCAATAGCTGGTCAGTTCCTCCACCAGCTTTTCCGTGGCCACCGGATCGAAGTAACTCGCAGTTCCCACTTGCACAGCGGTTGCTCCTGCCAGCATGAATTCCACTACGTCGGCGGGCGTGGCAATTCCGCCCATGCCGATCACCGGAATTTTCACGGCGTGAGCAGCGTCGTAAACCATGCGTAGCGCGATGGGCTTGATGGCCGGGCCGGAGAGGCCGGCGGTTACATTGGCGATTCTGGGTCGGCGCGTATCCGCGTCAATGGCCATGGCTAGAAACGTATTCACCAGAGAAACGGCGTCGGCGCCTGCTTCCTGGGCCACGTACGCCATCTGCGCGATCGAGGTGACATTGGGCGAGAGCTTAACAATAATCGGCCGCGACGACACGCGCTTCGCTGTCCGCACCACTTCATCGAGCAAGTGCGGATCGCTGCCGAAATGAATGCCGCCTTGAGCAGTGTTAGGGCAGGATACGTTGATCTCGTACGCCGCAATGCCCTCGCCTTGATTCAGGATCTCAATTGTATGTTCGTAATCCGCGCGGGTGTGGCCGAAGACGTTGGCGAACACGACGACATTCTTCTTCTCGCGCAACGCGGGAAGTTTTTCGGTGAGAAACGCCGATGCGCCGATGTTTTGCAACCCGATGGCATTCAGCATTCCGGCAGCGGTCTCATACAGGCGCGGCGGGGGATTTCCGGTCATCGGTTCCTTAGAGAGACCTTTGACGACCAATCCGCCAAGCCGGTCGAGATGCACGATGTCTTCGAATTCGATGCCATAGCCGAAGGTGCCGGAAGCGGCGATGATCGGATTCTTCAGGTCGATGCCGGCGAAGCTGACGGTCAAATCCGGATTGGCGATGGGCGTCATTCGGTTCCTCCGGCGGGCGCGGTGGCGGGAGCAGTAGTGGGCTGCGACGAGAGCGGCGTCGTGGAATGACGCGCCGGCGGCAGCGCCTCGGTCAGCACTCTTCCCGTGGCTTTGGCGGGTGCGTTGATTCCGAGCAACGAAGCGAGCGTTACCGCCAGATCGACCGGCTCGGCGTGCGTCCGGTAGATGCCGGGCTGAAAGGCGAGGCCATAGAAGGCGAGCGGCACATGGGTATCGTACGAGAAAGGCGTCGCGTGGTCGGTACCCTTCGTGATTCCGACGTTGAATGGAATGGGCACTCCCATCACATACCATCCGCCTTCGGGAGAGTAGCTGTGGGCGTAGCGGCGTCCGATTTCCGTGGCCGGAATCTCTCCGCGCGCCAGTTGCGACTTGGTAAAGTATCCGGCCAATCCCACTTGCTTTATGGCTTCGCCCGCGTCGGCTTCGGCCTCGGCCTCCTTGTTGCCGGTCAAGACGCCTGCGAACGCGTCTTCGTTCAGCCAGGCCAGCGGGTAATCGAGATCGAGCACGTAGTCGGCTTTCTTCGCATATTTTTTCGAGAGCAGGGAATTGATTTGCGCGCGCAAGGCTTTTGCATCGAGATTGGCAGCAGGCAGGCGAAGCGTTTTCGCGAAATCAGGCAGAGGCGCGATGCCATGATCGGCGGAAAGCGCCATCCACACGTTAGCCATCCCAACCTGATGGCCGAGGAAGTCGAAGAACTCCGCCAGTGACCGGTCGAGTTCGAGCGCCATGCTGCGCATTTGCGGCGAGTCGGGGCCAACCTGGTGTCCGAGAATATCGTTGGCCGAAAGGCTGATCACGAGCAGGTCGGTCGCCGGGCCCGCGCCCAGCTTTTCGTACAGAACAAGTTCCTTGGCGAATTCCAACTGGTAATCGTTGGCGAAAGGAGTGGAGCCGACGACCTCGTAGAAGCCGGCAGGGGCGCCGTCTTTACCGTTTCGCGGCGCGGTCGAACCGAGCACGGTTCCGTCGCTGTCTTTGTCCCGCCACTCGCGGTTTAAGAATTTCTCCGCGCGATGGCTGCCGTTGAAATTGCGCACCCACTCGGGAAGGTCCGGACGGTAGTAGGTGGAGGTGATCCAGTCGCCGCTTTTGGGATCGATCCAGTAAGCGGCATCTCCGGAAAATCCCGCAGGCAACACGGCCGCGCGATCTTTCAGCGAGATGGCGAACACGCGGGCTTTGCCGCCCGTGGCCAGTTTCAATTCGTCCCCAAGCGTATCGCTCAAGAGGTTGTGGGGTGATGCGCCTGGCCCAGTCTTGCCGCCACCGACGAGTTTCGTGGCGTCGTCTTCGACCGACGTTACCCGCTTCTTTTTCTGCGGGTCCCACCATTCGTTGGCCACGATGCCGTGTCCGCTGGTGTAACTTCCGGTGAAGAGGGTGGCGTGCCCGGGAGCGGTGCGGGTGTTGGCGTAGTCGTAGTTGCAGTCGGTGAAATAAGCGCCGCGATCGAGAAACACGCGGAATCCTCCGTCGCCGAACTGGTCGCGATAGCGCTCCAGGTAGTCGCCGCGGAACTGGTCGATCACGATGACGACAACCAGCTTGGGACGGGCGTTGTAAGCGGACGCAAATGCGCCCGGGATCAAGCCGAGCAATGCCAGCGCTGCCAGCGCCAGGCGCAGGATACGGGGGAGTTTCATCGCGAGCTAGTTTACAGCAGAAGACCTTTAACGCGGAGGGCGCGAAGAGCAACGCAAAGATCGCTGAGAAAAGAAGACCAAGAACCCTCTGCGTAGTCCTCCGCGTTGAAGGTTCTTGCCAGCGTTGGTTATGCCGACGGCGTGCACGGAACCGCACTTTTCAGCTAAAGTTGATGCACAATGCTCGATCTGAACTTTGTTCGTGACAACCTGGCGCTGGTGGAAGAAAAGCTGCGACAGCGCGGAATGAATCCGGCGGAAGTCTTGAAGGACTTTCGCACTATCGACGCCCAGCGACGGCAGGCGGTTACTGCGGCGGAAACTTTGCAGGCTCAACGCAATCGTGCTTCCGAGGAGATCGCCAAGCTCAAGAAGAGCGGGCAGGACGCCGCGGCACAGATCCAGGAGACCAAAGAACTGCGCGAACGAATTCAGGACTCCGAAAAGAAGGCGGCCGAGCAGGAAGCGCGCCTGCGCGAAATTCTGACCGCAATCCCCAATCTTCCCCACGCCAGCGTGCCGGTAGGGAAGAGCGAAACCGATAACGTGGAAGCGCGCCGCTGGGGCGCGCCGCCGCATTTCGATTTCAAGCCCAAGCCGCACTGGGAACTGGGCGAGCAGCTCGGAGTCCTCGACCTGGAGCGCGCCGCCAAATTGTCCGGCGCTCGCTTCGCCGTGTACTGGGCGCTGGGCGCGCGATTGGAGCGGGCTCTCGCCAATTTCATGCTCGATCTGCACACCGGAGAGCATGGATACACCGAGGTGCTCCCTCCGTATTTGGTGAACTCAGAGTCCATGTACGGCACGGGCCAGTTGCCGAAGTTCGCGCAGGATCTGTTTCGCGTGCCGCACGGCGAAAAAGATCTCTGGCTGATTCCGACGGCCGAAGTTCCGGTGACGAATCTCTATCGCGATGAAGTGCTCGACGCGGCGCGCTTGCCGGTTTCGCTGACTGCATACACTCCGTGCTTTCGCAGCGAGGCCGGATCGTACGGCAAGGATGTGCGAGGAATCATCCGCCAGCACCAGTTTCAGAAGGTGGAACTGGTGAAGTTCTCGCGTCCGGAGACTTCGTACGATGAACTGGAGAAGCTGACCCACAACGCCGAGACTGTGTTGCAGAAACTCGGCCTGCACTACCGCGTAGTGACGCTCTGCACCGCCGATATCGGATTCTCCGCCGCCAAGACTTATGACCTGGAAGTCTGGTTGCCGGGGCAGAATTTGTTTCGCGAGATTTCTTCGTGCTCGAACTTCGAAAGCTTTCAGGCGCGGCGGGCGAATATCCGCTACCGTCCCGAGGGCAAGAGCAAGACTGAATTCCTGCACACGTTGAACGGCAGCGCGTTAGCGGTCGGACGTACTTGGGTTGCCATCGTCGAGAACTATCAGCAAGCCGACGGCAGCGTGCGCATTCCGGAGGCGCTCCAGCCCTATATGGGCACGGACCACATACCAGCAAACGTCCCGTAGAGACGCGGCTTGCCGCGTCTCCCGCAGCGACCGAGATGGTGCGAGCGGAGACGGGGCAAGCCCCGTCTCTACCTGGCGGCAATCGGAGTTTTGCCATCGCGGTAATCGGAGATTTGATATCTCATGAATTCCCAAATACACTGGCAGCAACCCGAAGCTTCGGCGGCTGTTGAAAGCTCCGTCTCTCCCATGGGCGCGATCTGGCGCACAATCCGCGGATACATTCTTTGGTCGTATGAGCGGGGCAGCCTGCACTACGACATCATGGTCACGCTGATCCTGCTTTTTGTCTTTGTTTCGCCGCACTTCATCAACTACAAGGACAAACCGGTCGAGCGCATCCCGCATCTTACCGGCGTCGTCGTGGTTCCCGGTGACAAGGGCGAGCTGATCTATCAGATCCAGGCCTCGGCAGTGAATACGTCCGGGGGCGGCGACGTTCGCCGGCAGTTGGAGCAGATCATCGAGCCCATCTCCGGAGCGGTCAGCATCACCAACGTCGAAACGGTCAACGACCCTTCTGGACATCTGCAGAGTTACAAAGTCTGGGTGAAAAAAGAGTAAGAGGAAGGTTTCATGGTTTCAAAGTTTTCAAGGTTTCAGAGTTCATCGAGAGTTCATCGAGAGTTCATCAAATGAGAGCTGTGCTGAAAGCGCCTCTTTTCGGGATTCTGGTGGCCGCCTGGCTGTTGACGGCGCCCGCGTGGCCGCAGAGCGAATCTGGCGGACTGGATCACGTTCTCACCCAGATGGATGGCGTCGCCCGAAACTTCCGAACCACCGAGGCCAGTGTCGTCACCGACCAATACCAGAAGGTGATCGACGAAACCGAAACCCAGAACGGCAAGATTTATTTCCGGCGTGAAGGCGGCGAAATCCAGATGGCTGCCGACTTTGCCGAGCCCGACAAGAAGTACGTCATCTACAGCGGCGGCAAGGTTCAGGTGTACCAGCCGAAGATCGATCAGGTCAACGAGTACAATCCTGGCAAGAATCGTGGCGACGTCGAGAGCTTTTTGGTGCTCGGCTTCGGCGGCGGCGGGCACGACCTGCTCAAGTCTTACGACGTGAAGTTCTTGGGGCCGGAGACCGCCAACGGTGTCGCCACCGTGAAGCTGGAATTGATTCCGAAATCAACGCGTTTGCGAAACAATATCGCGCGCATCTGGCTCTGGATCGACTCGGCCAGGGGCGTCTCCGTGCAGCAGCAGTGGTTTGAACCGGGCGGGGACTACCGCCTGGCGAAGTATTCGAATATACAGATCAATCAAAAACTTCCGGAGAACGCCTTTAAGCTAAAGACCACCGGAAAGACGAAATTCATCTCTCCACAAGGGTAGTTGCCCGGTAGAGACGGGGCTTGCCCCGTCTTCGGGGCGCAAGCAAGGAAGACGCGGCAAGGAAGACGCCGCCAGCCGCGTTTCTACGCGTCAAATCTTGCCAAAGTCCGCGCCTACAGAAACAAGCTGAAAAAGACTGGCCGGGACGATATACTGCACCAAAGCCGCCGAAAGTGGAGTTTGCATGGCCAAAGTGTTCACCATCACCGTTCCTCCGGACATGTCTCGCAAGAGGCGTGAGCGCACCACCGACCCTCGCTACGTCGACGGTCAGAAGATGCTGGTCGAAGCGATGAAATATTTGGCAAAGGCCGATCCGGTCACCAATCGCGAGGCCATCGAACTGCTGTCCGAGCACGTCCGCACCCGTTTCCGCATGACCGACTCGCCGCTGAGCTAGAAGTACATCTCTAACGGACAAGTACAAAATGACCAAGGACCAGCTATGGGAGAAGTCGGAGGCGCTTTCTTGGCTGATCGTTCTCAGAAATCTAGAACGCGAACCGGAGCGAGAACTGCATCACACGCGGCGTGGTCAGGGTGCGCTGGAACTTGCCGAAGCCGGTGATATCCACCAGGTCTTCGTTACTCAGCGCGTTGGCCGCGTCGAATCGCACCGAGTTGGTGACGTTAAAGACTTCCCAGGAAAATCTTACCAGCCGGGTTTCGCTGAAGTTCCAAATCTTGTTGAGTCCCCCGTCGATGTCGAAAAAGCCGGGGCCGCGGAAATTGTTGCGCAGCCCAGCTTCGCCAGGGTAAGTGGCCCTGAAATTCGGAGTTGCACCACTGGGGGGCGCGGTAGGCGACGTACACGCACAGGTTATGTTGTTCTGGGGATTATTGAAAACCTCCGGGTCGCCGCTTGAATCATAGAAAACTCCTGTTTTGGGTTTTGCTCCCACCACAAAGGACGTGCCTTCCAATTCGAAATCGGTAGACCAGCCGGAACCGGCGCCTACGCTGAAGGGGAAGCCGCTGGTCCAACGGGCCAGGCCGCTCAATCCCCATCCGCCAAGTACTGAATTCATGAAACCGTTCGTGGAACTCCAGCGCCGGCCCTTGCCGTAGGGAAGGTCCCAGATGAAATTGGCGTTCATCTGCTGGGTGGTATCGAAGTCCGAAACTGCCCGCCATAAATTGGGAGACCACGCGTTAATCGCCTGGTTGTTATAGGCGACGCCGCCCACGGCTTCATATGAATTCACGCGTTCGGCGTTCGAACTGACATCGATAGACTTGGAATATACGTAATTCAAATCGAACTGAAGCCCCGCACTCATGGCATGACGCAGCGTCACTTGAAGACCGTTGTAGTTACTGTTGCTCCGTGTTTGCCAGGCGTAGAGCGAAGAGAACTGGTCTTGATAATACTGGAACGGAGTCTGGTTGGCTCCGGCACAAGCTGGGATGCAGAATGCATCCGCGGTTTCCAGTGCCGAGGTTTCGTTATACAGGTAACAATTGTAGAGGTCGTACATATTCTGGGTTGCGGTGGGATTAGGAAGTGGGGTACCCGGGGCACAGTTCGAGGCTCCGAGCGTCCCCCCTGCCTGCGGAAACATGTCCTGCCAGTACGGGATGTTGGCCATGGACGATTCCGAAGTGTAGGCCGCCGAAGCCTTGGAGAACATTTGAGCCGCCTGGAAATAGGACATACCGCTAGTGGGGTCAACCAGGTTGAGGGGTTCGGCCAGATCGACTTCCTGCAGCAGGTGACGCCCGAATCGCCCTGTGTAGGTCGTCTCCAACACGAAGTTGTGCGCGAATTCGCGCGTGAAGGAGAGATCCACCACGTGCGAATACGGTGTTTTCAGGTGGTCGTCGATGCCCCAGGCAATGGCCAAGCCATAGGTATACGGGTTGTTTGGAGGCGTGTAGGGAAACCCGCTGGGCGAAGGAGCAAGCAAGCCTGTGGCTTGCAAAACCGATTCTCCAGTCAAGCCGGTGTAACGCGGGGCAGTGTCCACAGTTTCAACTCCCGCGGGATTGCTGAAGGTGGAGGTCAATCCCCAGGAACCGTTGCGGTCGAAAGTGTTCACAACGCCTTCTCCGAAATGATCGAAGTAGAGGCCGTAGCCGGCACGGATGGAACTCTTGCCCGTACCGCCGAACAAACTGTGCCAGAATCCACTGGCTGCGTGGGGGGAATAGGCAATGGCGAAGCGGGGGGCTAGGTTCTTATAGTCCCAGGCCCAGTAAGGTTTGCCGCCGTTGGCTTTCCCGGAAAGCGCAAAAGTCAGATCGGGCTGCACCACATTGCCCTGCTCTGCGTTTTGCCAGCGGTTGGTAAACCACTGATGCATGTCAACCGTGGGCGCAACCTGATTGCCCGTGTTCTCAAAAGGAGGCTGCAACAGCGAGTAGCGGAGTCCGTAGGTCACAACCAGATTGGGCGTCACATTCCATTTATCCTGCAAATACATCTCGCCCTCAAAGTTCTGGAAGTGGCGCGGAACCAACTGGCCGTTTTGAATCTGCTGCCCCAACTTGTTCTGGTTGGCCTCGGTGAAGACCTCACTGATGATCCCGGCAACATCCATGGCCGCAAAGTCATAAGAGTCTCCGAAGGCCGTATCCACCAACGGGAAGCTTGCATTGATGCCTGGATCCAGGCTGACCCCTTGGTTGGAGATGTACGACGGGTATAGCCAGTAAAGGTTCGAATTGCCGTAAGAGACGTTGTCCGCGTTAGATTGACGATTGTTGTGGATGAGCCGCCAGTTGGTGCCGAATTGAAGGGTGTGCTTGCCCTTGGTCCAGGAAACGTCGTCAATGAAATTGTGCACGGGAACGTTGGTCAGGATGGTCGGACTGGCAAGAGCCTGGGTATCGTCCAGGCCGCGGAAAGTGATGTAGTCCTGAGTATTGATGCCCCCGCTCCCCAGGCCCTGGCGAATGAACGCGTAACGAAAATTATTGATCAGGTGGCTGCTGATCAAGGCCGTGTAACCGGCGGCGATTCCTTTACTGTTGTTGGTGAGGAAATCGAATGGAGGCTGGCCGGGAAACTGCGGCGGCTGCGCCTCGTGGTCATTCTGCAAGTTGCCACGCACAAAAAGCGAATGACTGCCGCTGGCGTTGAGCTTGTAGTCGAGCTTGACGATATAGGTGTCGTGCTTGACCGGGTCGGCGCCAGGGAATGTGTAAGCCGCCGTGTTGAGTCCGTCGCCTTCGCTGTTGGAGTTGGGGAGGGGGTACTTTGCGAATAGGGCGCTGGGATTCGCGCCATTGAGATTGGTGAGCAGGCCGTTAGGACCGTTCCCGGTGGGGTTACCCGGTGTGGGAGGGCAGGTGCCATTTCCGGAGCAGTTCGGGTCCAGTGAGGCGACGCCGGTTGGCGTGAGCGTAGCCACTAGATCCGGGGCAAATTTCGAATTGCTCGCCACCGAGAAGTTCGCGTTGCTCCCGACCGCACAGTTGGAGTCGGTGCTCGGATTGCATAGATACTGCAAGAATCCATCGCGCAGGCTCTGCGTAGGCACTTCGCGTGTGGTCTGTGCAGTGTCTGCCGTGCGCTGACCTTCGTAGGCGGCGAAATAAAAGAGCCGGTCCTTCTTAATCGGCCCGCCAATCGTGGCGCCAAAGGTGTTGCGCAAGATATGCCCCGGTATGTTCGGCAGTCCGGCTTGAAGCTCCGCCTGCTTGTTGAAGTAGTCGTTGGCGACGGTAAAGGAGGGGCGGTGGTATTCGTAGAGCGATCCATGAATCGCGTTGGTGCCGCTCTTGGTGACCAGGTTGACCTGAGCGCCGGAAGAGCGGCCCGCGTCAGCGTCAGAGTTGCCAGTGGTGACACGGAATTCCTGTAGAGAATCGAGCGTAGTGCGCATGGCGCCTTCGAAGGCGTAGCCTTCGAGTTGGTCGTTATCGTCCAAACCATCGAGCGTGATGTTGGTCTGGTCGCTGCGGGCTCCATTGACTGAGCCGCCGCGGCTGTCGTAGTTCTGCTGATCGTTGGTGGTGTTCCCAATGTAGACGACGCCCGGCTGCAGGCTGAGAATCGCCGCCGGATCGCGGCCTTCGGAGGGAAGATCCGTCAATTGCCGGGCATTGAAGTTATTCCCCAGCGTGGCATCCGTGGTGTTGACCTTGGGGGCCTCGCCGGTGACATCGACGACCACAGTACCGCCCTTCACCGTCAACGTAAGGTTCAGCGTGGCCGGACTGCTGACTTGTAGAACCACGTTTTCGCGGTTCACCTTGGCAAAGCCTGCAGCTTCAACGGTGACCACGTAGTTGGCAGGGGGAAGCTCGAGAAACTGATAAACGCCCTGGCCGTCGGTTTTGGTGCTGCGTGAGAATCCCGTGGCCGCATTGCTCAACGTGACGCTGGCTCCGGCAACCGCCGCCCCTGCGGCGTCGTAAACGGTGCCGCGCAGCGAGGTTGTTGCGCTTTGCGCCAAACAAACGGTGCTGAAAGCCTGGAAGAAAATTAGACAACCAACCATGCAGATGCTGACGGCTAGTCCAATTCTGGGGAAGGAGAAGGGTTTCATGGGGCCCTCACTGAAGGTTCTGCACAAATGTTGCACGTTATGTTCCAAGAGAACAAGTCTGAAGAAGATGGAGTCAGCGACGCATGACTCAAAGTCATTTCCCGTTTTTTGAATTCTCCCTACGGTAATCGGGATTCTGGAATCGCGATTCAGATTACCGCTGCTCCTCTGTCGCGCGACAGAAAGGCAGCTGCGCAGACGATCACCGCGGGGTAGCACTCCAGCGTGTAGCGCGGTTCCGGGTTTTCCAGCGTTCCCAGAAATGCCGAGCGCAGCAGCAGGAAGCAGAGAAACAGTCCGGCCCAGCCGACCGCTGACGTCCTGCGAACCAATGCCAGTCGAACCAGCGCCCATAACGCCGCCACCACGTATGCGAGATTCAGCACGCCGAAGCCTACGGCGAGGACCGACTGTTTCGTGTCGTCATTGAAATCCCACCAGCGCACGTCGGGAGGCAGGAGCTCGGTTCGCGGGCGCAGCCACATGTCGGCGACGCGCAGCAGGGGCAGCACAACATAGTAGCGAACAGGATGAGCGTGAATCCGATCCGCGGCGAGTTTGGCAAAGCGCGCATCCAGTTCCAGCGTGATGTTCTGCGACTGGTTGTAGTCCGCGATGATGGCCAGCGTCGCGTCCCTTTCCGCCGGATCGTCGATAGCCCGCGACGGCAGTTTCTCCGGGTCAAGGTTGCTGCCCGGAACGCTCCAGTAGATTTCTTCCACCGACGCGTAGTCGACGATCCAGGTTTTCACCCAGCGGTTGAAGCCTCGCGGGACGTCTTCATCCGGCTCGTTGGCGTAACGAGGCGCCAGCGGCTGGAAATGATGGAGGGTCCGAAAATTACGAATCGTCCAGGGAACGAGCGGCGCGAGTGCGAATACCACGACGATCATTGCAGCGACCAGAACATCCGCTACATTCTTCTTGACGGGGAGACACTTCCAAGCTGCGACCGCCAGATAAAGGGCGACCGCCGCCAGCAGGATGCCGCCATCGGGACGCAGCAGGATGCAGGCCGCAATCGCCGCTCCGGTCGCGGCCCAGAGCTTGTAAACGCCCATCTCCACGCCTGCCTCACGCATCCGGCCCAGAGCGGCGGCCGCGCCGTCCAGAGCGAGCGCGGTAAAGAAGATCTCCAACGTTTCGGTGAGCGCGGCGGCGGCATAGTTTGCCAGGAATGGACACAGCGCCGTCAGGACAAAAGCGATTCTCGCCGCGCGAACGGAAACCGCGCGGCGGGCGAGGTCGGCAACGATCAGGCAGGTGCCCAGGTCGACCAGAATCTGCGCCAGCAGGACTGCTTTGAAGTTGCCAATCCCAAATAGCCAGAAGATTGTAGCCAGAAACATGGGATATCCCGGCAGGCGCGCGTCGGTCGGCACGAGGTGAGTTTCCTGCGAGCTGGCTTGCGTCAGACCGTAGACGCCATGCTGCAGCCAGTTGGCGGCGAGATCGGCGTAGACGTGCGAGTCATCGGTGACGGCCGGGAAATAGACGAAGAAGAACAGTCGCAAAGCCAGGGCGGCGAGTATGGTTCCCAGAAAGAAACTGCGATGTTCCCGGATCAGAGAGAGCACGTTGGGAATATAGCGCGAATCGTGCGATTTTCAACTTCGCTCGGCAGAGTTTGAAACGTTGAACCGCAGAGATCGCAGAGCGCGCAGAGGAAAATTGGAAGTTAGCGATCGATATGCGGAGCTCGCGGCGGACAAGTGGCAGCCCTTCGATTTCCTCTGCGATCTCCGCGCACTCCGCGGTAAAGGCTTTTGATTGGGGGCTTGGAGCGCGGGTCCGTAGGGGAAACCACGTCCCTCATAACGGAGTCCTCAACTTCGCTCTTGCCAACTGCAATCTAACTGCTATTATTTTCTGCTCGTCATCCGGACCTGGTTGGCGAGTGCGTAGCAGGATTGACGTTGCTGTGGCAGCAGTCCGATATCGCGCCTTCGTTTTCGCGGCTCCTCCGTATTTCGTCGCGGGCAACCGTTCGACGGAATCCAGGGGAGCCGTTTCTGTTGGCGCGGTTTCGCCCGCGCGCGGCAACGCCGGCAAGATTCTTACCGTCCCTTCGAGGGGGTGTTCCGGGATCGGGTATCGGCTATCGAATGTCCGGTAGCGGCTGTCCGGCGGTAGCGTCTGTCCGACGACCTGGGGCAAACAAACAAGAGACGGAAGAATAATTCTTAGCAATGAGGCGAAAGGAGTTTCTTGTGAGAGAGAAGGGTACTGTGAAGTGGTTCAATGGGGCGAAGGGATACGGATTCATCCAGCGCTCCACGGGCGAGGACGTGTTTGTCCATTTCTCGGCCATCCAGGAGAACGGTTACCGCTCGCTGAACGAAGGCGAGACCGTTGAGTTCGATCTGCTCAAGGGCCCGAAAGGGTTCCAGGCGGGTAACGTCACGCGCGCGGCATAAAATTTCTCCGACCAGTTCGCAAAACCCTCTCAGATTGTTGAGAGGGTTTTTTATTTTGCTTCTGGCTTGACTCATTCTTGCATGTTTACCGTTGAGATATTACCCAATGTTTTACGTACCCTCCCCCCCCCACGAATTTCAGCTAATGTATTCGAATTAAAGGACTTAATTGTAAAATATTCCGGAATAAGGACTTAAGGTCGATTTTCGGCCTAAATTCCAGTTTTGGGGCAGTTTGGGGGAGAATTTCCGCTTCTCCACCCTGGGCTCGCTCTCTCCCGCTCAACACCTCGGTTTATCAAAGAGTACTGGCTGCCGCGGCTTTGCCGGTCAGAAGTCATTGTCGCATCGGGCGGGTGGGGAGGCTGTGATGGGGCGCACCGCGTGATTGTGATGAAAAATCTCAGTGGTTCCCAGGGTGGGCGGCGATGCTGCCCACGGCGGGTGCGCCACTTCTCGCTTTTGAGAAGTGGGCCTGCGGACAACCATAAACCTGGGCGCGGTGGAGACAGCGACGCGGGCCGCTTCTCAAAAAGCGTGAGAAGTGGCGCACCCCCGGTTGTTTCACTTTCAGCGTTTCAAAAAACCCGCGTTGTACTTTCCGCGTTAATCGGGTCCACCCGCCAAGGATTCGTAGATCGGATTCCTGCCGTCTATGCCGCGGCCGATGCGAGTGCCGGATTTCAGGCACGGTCCATTCGCGATGTTGCCACATGGAAACATTCCTAGGGCGAGGTTGTGCCGCCGGCGTGTTATCCGAAGCTCGACGATACCGAACGCTTCGCGATGACTTTGAGTCTGTGGGACGACCTCGAGTCTGTCGCTGCCTTCGCCTACAACGGCGCGCACGCCGAAGCTCTCATGAGGCGGAAGGATTGGTTTCAGTCACTTGGACTTCCTAGCTACGTGGCTTGGTGGGTGGCCGAGGATCACAACCTGGACTGGAAGGAGGGTTCAGACCGGCTGGATCATTTGCACGCTCACGGGTCTTCGGCCTTCGCGTTCAATTTTGCCAAGCCGTTCGATGCCAGTGTAATCCGTGCCGCCTTGATCGCTCAGCGATGGAAGCCAAGGCGCGACAGAATGCGGCCCTGCAGAAATAAGCCGTTGAGTTGAACGGGACGCGTTTTCCAGAGATTGTACAGGATCAATCTGATTACTCCTCTTCCCAGTTATCAACCCCTCCCCGGTGATCTTCGTCACTGCGTCCGCAAGCTCGGAGTGCTAAGTTAGAGCGAGCGCACGGACCGCAGGTGTGTCTCGGGACAGTCGACAGCCGGACGAGGAGCGCTACAGTGAAAAACGTAGCCATCGTAGGCACGGGCACGACCCCAGGTCGTTCCCCGTTGGTTGAGAAAGCGTTGCGAGAATTGGCGCAAATGCCGCTGACCGAGGCGTGTGTGTCAGGTCTTTGTGACATTTGTCTTTACCAGGCAGGCCTCTGCAATATGGTCGGCAAGCACTGGGCGGATGCGCAGCCATCCAAGCGTTCAGGGGAATAAACAAATCAATCAGGAGCAATACAGTGAATGACGTAGCCATCGTAGGCGCGGGCATGACCCCATGTCGTTCCCGGTGGGTTGAGAAAACTTTTTGGGAATTGGCACAAATGGCGGTCAGTGCGGCGGTACACGACGCGGGCATCCACATCCAAGAAGTGGAGGCCGGCGTCGCAGGAATCTACAACGACATCTTTGAGTTCCAGGCAATTCCCGAAAGCGGATTCCAGGGGATTATAGGGCTGCAGAACAGGCCGTTGATGAGGGTCACAAATGGGGGCGCGACCGGCGCCTATGCCATGCTGGCGGCGCGCAACATGGTGGCGAGCGGACAGCACGATCTGGTGCTGGTGCTGGGTGTGGAAAAGGCGCTGGATTGTTACGATTTTGAAGCCGAGAGCAACACGCCGGCGGTGGTTCAGACCATTGGTTATTCCTGGGATCCGTGGTTTGAACGGCCGCTGGGGGCGCATGCCTCGGAGAGTTATGCCGAGGTCATCCAGGCCTACATGGACGAGCATCCGGGAGACCTGGCGCCCATGGCGCGCGCCCGAATCGTGGAACTGCTCTGCGAACAGGCGCAAAACAATCCCTACGCACAGCGCCTCGGCGAGAAAGTGACCGCGGAGCAGGTCCTCCATTCACGCTACGTGGTTTATCCGGTTCGCGTGCTGGAAACCTGCGTATACACGGAGGGGGCGTGCGCGTTGATTTTTGCTTCCGCGGAAATGGCGAAGAAAATCAAAGAGCGCACCGGCCGCGAACCGATCTGGCTGACCGGGGTCGGCGCTGCCAACGAGCCCTACTTCGTAGGCAACGACATCACCCGTTACAAGGTCCTCCATCGCATCTATTCCGACCACGTAGCGACCAAAAAGGCGTTGCAGATGGCGGGCATCGCCATAGAAGACGTACAGGTGATCGAATTGCACGACGCTTTCATTCCGCAGCTGATGATCACACTGGCCGAGATGGGCGTGGTGCCGCTGGGGCGGGCCAACGATCTAGTGGAGGAAGGCATCATCCTGCCCGGCGGAAAACTGTTGGTGAATCCCTCGGGCGGGCTCGTGTTCGGCGGACATTTCGTCGGCGGGTCCAACATGATGTCAACCTGGAGCGCCATGCGCGAAATGAGAGCCAGGAATCTGGAGCATGGCCTGATTCATGGCACGGGCGCGTCGCTTTCGATGTATGGCGTGGCCATAGTGCTCGAGAGGAGAGCTTGATCATGGCACGGACAGGAAAAGCAGTGGCTTCCGCGAAAAGCAAAACCAAGCCGGTGATCTCCCCTGCGATGCTCCCCGTGGAAGGGATCACCGATGTCCAAGGAGCGGACGGCGTGTACCTCCAGCGGAACGACGTGATGTTCACGGCCATGAAGCACACGCAGGGCGAATTCTCGGATTTCTTCCGGGCGCTACGCGACGAGGGCAAAGTGTTCGGCCATCGTTGTCCCGAGTGCCGGCACCTGATTATCCCGCCGTTCATGCGGCGCTGCCCGGCATGTAATTTCGTGGAGATGAAAAAGGAGTACGTACACGACACTGGCATCATGGCCGCAACGCCGGTGATCACCGTTTTTGCGCCCAGCCGTTTTAAGGGCCAGGAACCCTTCGGCACGGGCCGGGTGTTTCTTGAAACTGCGAACGGCAAACTCAGTGAGACTGCGATGCTGGTTCGCGTCCGCACCACGCGGGGAACCATACGGCCGGGGATTTATAAGAAAGGCACACCGGTCAAGATCGCCTTCTGTGATTCACGACACGGCGAGATGCTGGACATTTTTGCCGTGCCGCAGAATGAACTGACGCGGCGGCAACTCGCCAAGAGTCCGCTTCTCGAGAGTGAAATAAAGTGGGGGCGACTCTCGGAGATGGGATTTGGCAAACCCACTGCTCAATTGCAGAAAACCTTGCAGGAAGTGAGAGTTCATTTCCAGAAACTTGCCGAGATGATCCCCCACAGCCCACGAGCGACGGCCAATCTTGCCAACTGGCGCCGCACGGTCACTGTCCGCACGAGCGGCGGGACGTTCGGTTTAGCGTTCAACAAGGGGAAATTGCAGGTGCGGAAAGAAGGCGTGAAGGACCCGGATCTGGTCGCGGCAATACAGGATCCATCCGTTCTGCTTGCCTGGCTGCACGACAGTACGCAACCAGTTGGGGACAGTGTGAAGAGCCCCGCGTTGACGGATTTGGTTATTGAAGGAACCCTGGTGCTCAACAAACCCGAACTGGAGACGATCACGCGTCTGGATCGCGTTCCTCGCTCGCTTCGCCGGGACAATGTGGTGGTAGCACGGCCGGTCTGATTTCGTACGGCGACTTTCGCTGAATCTCGCGATATATGGCGCCAGACGCTGCTCGCCAAGCCACGACACGGCGATAGCGGTTGGCCGCTGACGCGGGAAACTGGTATCGCGTCTGAGACGCAATCGATCCGACATGCGATTCCAGGAAGGCCGAATCTGCTTCGGTTCTGCCCCAATACTTCTGGCACAACGGGTCAGCCCAAGGGTGCGCGGCACGTCCACTATCGTTGCAATATCGCAGCGAAAAATGTTTAATTGAGGCAGGGAAATCTAGGCAGAGATCGGCAAATTGTCTGCTGCTTGATCGTCGCAGGAGGTTGGTCATGGGGACCCTGGAGCACTTCAGGAGATCGGGCGATAGCCATTTCCATGCCCATCCGTTCCACACCCTGTTTGCGCTGGTCGCAGGCTTCGTCCTGGCAGTCTTGGCGGTGTTGATTCTTACCGTGCCGGCGAGGTAGGGACGAATCGGTTCGTCCGTCGTATTGGTCCCGACAAACGCGCTTGCCGCCACTCATTCCAGCATGGTCGACAACCGGAAACTGGCCCACTGCGATCACTGCACCCTATTTTTCCATCGTCTTCATATCCAGACTCTTCCACAGATACCAGCAGGCGATCGAGCGATAGGGCGCCCATGGTTTTGCGATCTTCTCCATCACCGCCGGCTTCGGCCACTTGCGTTTCTTGTAGTGCTTCTTGATGGCAGCCTGCACGCCGTAATCGCCGATGGGAGACGAATCTGGTTCAGCGGCGCCGAGGTCGGTCGACCCGACCGTACCTACGTGCAAGAGATCGCTGGCGGTGCGCTGCACCCCGTGACTCCCGAGGGCGTTTTCGCCGTCGGCGTTTCTCCCGATGACAAGTTCATGATTGCTCCAGATGCGGACGGCCGATTGGCCTTGTTCCCGGTAAACGGCGTCGCGTCGCGTCCGTTGCCTGGACTCGACCCGGGTCAACTCTTCGTGCAATGGGGCGAAGATGGACACTCCCTGTATGTGAACGATAGCGGCATGCCGGCATCCATCTACAAGGTGGATCTCTCGACCGGCAAGAAAACGCTGGTGCTGCGATTGATGCCGGCTGACCCTTCGGGAGTGATCAATGTGAACAAGGTGGTCGTATCGCGCAACGGCCAAGCCTACGCCTACAACTACGTCCGCATTTTGACGAACCTTTTGGTAGTGGAAGGGCTGAAGTAGGATCCCGGCCTTCGTTGCTGCCACCTATTTCCATCGCTACGCTCAGTTCGGCGCTTCCAGCCGGCAGAGTTTCCGAGCCTTTTCGAAACCCTTATCCAGACGGGCATCCTGAAAAGATTGTTGTGGCCGAAGCAGTTCCTGAGACCTCCTTGCACCGAGAGCGGCGCTGACGGCGTGCTCGTCGGCATATAGCGTCCTTTGATCTGCGTCCGCAGGCTCGCTCCCCGCCAACTTAAGCTCGGTTTTCTGAATCATTTGCAACCACAAGGAATCCGGATCGGAATCGAAAACCGTTTCTGCATCCGGCGGGAAAATGAACCACGCGCCTAGTTCCACTTCCTTCCGCAGTTGATTCTTCGTCCATCCGGCGTAGCCCAGATAAACATGAAAATCGCTAGGGTCAGGTCGAGCCGAGATGGTCTGTTCGAACAGGGTCTTCCGTTGCCTACTCAGAGTTTACCGATTTGCCCGACCGATTAGGGAGTCGATGAGGCTGGTGGCTGGCTCTGGGAGGGTTGAACCGGCGTAATCGCCGGCAACTGAGCGTGTCGCGAAATAATCTGCTGCGAAGTGGGAAGCGTGGAGGAATCCCAACCCCCACCGAGTGCCTCGATCAATTGCACGCTGTCCACGATTTGCTCGATCCGCAGGTTCACGGCTGTCTGCTGGTTGCTAAACAGTGTCGTCTGGGCCGTAATGACGTTGAGGTAGGGGTCGATGCCGAGGCGGTAACGGTCGGTGGCAAGACCAAGGCTACGCTGCGCCGATGCGATCGCGACGTCTTGTTCCTGAATTTCCTGAGAAAGGATGCGCAGGCCGGAAAGACTATCCTCGACTTGCTGAAACGCGGTCAGGACCGTGTTGCGATAGTTGGCGACCGTCTGATCGTATTGCGCGCGATATTGTTCGACGGTGGCGCGGCGCAGACCACCATCGTAAATCAACTCGGAAATGGCCGGGCCGACGGACCAGAAACGGCTTGGCCAGGTTAACCAACTGGAACCGGACGTGGATTGAAACCCGAAAGAAGCGCTAAGAGTCAGGGTTGGAAAATAGGCGGCTTTTTGAACGCCGATCAACGCATTGGCCTGAGCCATCAGGCGTTCGGAGGCGGCGACGTCTGGGCGGCGCTCCAGGAGTTGCGAGGGAACGCCAAACGGAATGGCGGGCGGTGGAGTCTTCAAGGGCTCGACGGCGAGCGAGAAGGAAGAAGCAGGTTGACCGGTCAGGAGCGCAATCGCATGTTCGTATTGCGACCGCAGAATGCCAATATTGGTGTCTAACGCGCGGGTGGCTTCCAGCTGAGTTTCGGCTTGCGCGACGGATTCGTCGGAGTCGATCCCTGTCTCATACAGTGCCTTGGTTAATTTCAGGGACTCTTCATAAGCTACCACGGTGGAATCCAGCAGCTGTTTGAGCGCGTCCTGCCCGCGCAGTTGGAAGTAATCGACGGCCAGTTCCGCTTGCGCCGTCAGGCGGGTATTCTCTAGGTCGGCAGCGCTGGCTTGGGCGTTGGCGACATTGGCGCGAACGGTGTTGCGCACACGGCCCCACAAGTCGGGCGTCCAGGAAGCGTCGAAGGGCAGGGAGTATTCGTTGAAGGTCGCACCGGAAGCCGCGCTCGGCGCAGTGCCCGCAGCACTGGGTTGGTGCTGGCGAACGATGCTCGCGCCAGCGGTCACAGTCGGAAAATATTGCGCGCGAGCCTCCCGCACCAAGGCACGTGCCGCCATGAAGTTGGCGAACGCCGCAGCGACGTTTTGATTGGAAATGTTGACTTGCTCTTCGAGTGCGCTTAGCTGCGCATCGCCGAAAGTCTCCCACCACTTGCCATGGAGGGCACTGTCCTGCGGTTGCGCCACTTTCCAGCCGTCCATTTTCTTGAGATCGTCGGGAGTGACCTCTTTATACGTCCCCGGCGCCTGCACGGGAGGGCGATTGTATTTCGGGCCGACAACGCAGCCCTGGAAGAGGAGAGCGCCGCAGAGAAGCGCGGTCGCAGCGCGCATTGTATTCGTTGGCTTCATCGGTGTCTCGAACTCCTTTGCCAATCTGGCTACGGCCTTTCCGGTTGCGAGTTAGTGTGGCGCCTAAGAACTTGTCAGCCGAAGGACTCGATTTGCCTTTGCGCTTCGAGCTTGCCGTGAGCGCGAAGCCATTTGACTCTCAAGCGGTCCAGCGAGAGATAGACGACCGGCGTGGTGTAAAGCGTGAGCATTTGGCTCAGAATCAGGCCGCCGATAATCGTGATGCCGAGAGGATTGCGAAGTTCCGATCCAGTTCCTCTGCCGAAAGCCAACGGCATAGCGCCAAAGAGGGCTGCCATGGTGGTCATCAGGATAGGCCGGAAGCGCAGGATGCAAGCCTGAAAAATGGCATCCCGAGGGTTCTTGCCGTCGATGCGTTCGGCGGCCAGCGCGAAGTCGATCATCAGAATGGCGTTTTTCTTGACGATGCCAATTAACAGAATGACGCCGATCAAAGCGATGATGCTGAGGTCCTTGTGAAAAAGCCTGAGGGCAAGGAGGGCGCCGACCCCCGCCGAGGGGAGGGTGGAAATAATCGTGAGGGGATGGATGTAGCTTTCGTAAAGAATGCCCAACACGATATAGACGGCCAGGAGGGCTGTAATGATAAGAAGGGGTTGCGTCGCCAGAGCTGCCTTGTAGGTCTGAAACGTGCCGGAGAACATGCCCGTAATGGTATTGGGCATGCCGATTTTCTGTTCCATTGCTACGATGGCTTTGGCAGCGTTGCTGAGGGCAACCCCAGGCGCAAGGTTGAAGGAAATAGTGACCGAGGGATATTGACCCTGGTGATTCACCGACAGGGGAGCAGTGTTTGCCTCGTAATGCGCCACGGCGCTGAGGGGAACGACTTTCCCTTGCGCAGCCCGGATATATACGTCGTTCAAATTCACCGGCGACTGCCAGTACTTCGGCGCGACTTCCAGAACGACGTGGTACTGGTTAATGGCGGTATACATGGTGGAAACCTGGGCTTGGCCGAAGGCTTCGTAGAGAGAGGCGTCGAGCATCTGCGGGGTAATGCCGAGGCGCGAAGCGGTTTCGCGGTCATAGGTGAGCATGGCCTGAAGACCGCTGTTCTGCTGGTCGGTATTGACGTCGGTGAGCATCCGCAATTTTCTCATCTGTTGCAGAAGCACCGGACCCCACTTTACGAGATCCTGTAGATTGTCGCTCTGAATTGTGTATTGATATTGGGCGCTGCTTAACCGTCCGCCGCTGCGGATGTCCTGTGCGGCTTGCATAAAGGTGTTGGCACCAGAGACGGACATGAGTCTTGGACGCAGCCGGTCTATCACTTGGCTGGCGCTCGCGTCGCGTTGCGCGAGAGGTTTCAGGCCCAGGAAAACGAAGCCGCCATTTGTGGCGCCCCCTCCGCCCGTGAACGCCATGACGTTCTGCACGGCCGGGTCCGTCTTGATGACATCGACGATGCGCGCCGTAGCTTTCTGCATGGCCTGAAACGAGATGTCCTGCGAGCCCTGGATGCCGCCGAAAACAATGCCAGTATCTTGCTGCGGAAAGAATCCTGTGGGAGCAACATAATAAAGGCAGATGTTGCAAGCGATGGTGAGGACAAGAACGGCCAGCGTCAAGCGGGAGTGTTCCAGCACCCAGCCTAAGCTGCGCTCGTAGGCCCCGAGGAGCGCATTGAAGGCACGTTCGCTGGCACGGAACACTCTTCCGTGCCGCACATCCCGAACATCCTTGAGCAGGCGAGAACACATCATTGGTGTCGTGGTGAGAGAAATGCCCAGGGACACCAGGATGGCAACCGAGAGGACCACGGCAAACTCCCGGAACAGCCGGCCGACGATACCACCCATCATCAGAATGGGAATGAAGACGGCGACCAGAGAGATGCTTATGGACAGGACGGTGAAGCCGATTTCGCGAGCGCCCTTGAGCGCCGCTTGCATGGGCGCCATGCCCTGCTCGAGATAGCGGGTGATATTTTCGATGACCACAATCGCATCGTCCACCACAAAGCCCGTCGAAATGGTGAGTGCCATGAGCGAGAGATTGTCGATGCTGTAGTGACACAGGTACATCACGCCAAACGTGCCGATCAGGGAGACGGGGACGGCGACCGCGGGAATCAAGGTGGCACGGACGCTGCGCAGGAAAACGAAAACCACCAAAATCACCAGGGAAATCGAGATCATGAGGCTGCGCTCGACGTCGTGAACGGAAGCACGAATGGTTTGGGTGCGGTCGATCACGATTTGCGTGTCGATGGCGGCAGGGACAGAGGCCTTGAGTGCCGGAAGCGCAGCGCGGATGCGGTCCACGGTATCGATGATGTTAGCGCCCGGCTGGCGGTAAATGATAATGAGGACAGATGGTTTGCCGTTAACGAACCCGGCAGCGCGTATGTTCTCCGTGGAATCCTGGACGTTCGCGACATCGGACAACTTGACGGCGGCGCCATTGTGGTAGCCAACCACCAGTGGCATGTAGTTCACCGCCTTGAGAAGCTGGTCGTTGGTCACGATGTCCGCGGTGGTTGTGCCATCCACAATTTGTCCCTTGGGACTGTTGGCATTCTGCCGGCTCAGCATCGAGGCAACGTCCTGCAAGCCGAGACCATAGCTGTTAAGTTGGGTCGGGTTCACGTCCACGCGCACTCCCGGCAGCGAACTGCCGCCCACACTTACTTGCCCGACACCCTGAATCTGAGAAAGACGCTGCTGCATGATGGTGGAAGCCGCGTCGTACAGCGCTCCGCGGTCGTACACAGGCGAGGTAAGCGCAAGGATCATGATGGGAGAATCCGCGGGATTGACCTTGCGATAAGTGGGATTGCCGGGCAGATTGGCGGGCAGGTAACTGCGCGCGGCATTGATCGCGGCTTGAACGTCGCGCGCGGCTCCATTAATATCCCGGTTCAAATCAAACTGCAGCGTGACGCTGGTGGTGCCGAGATTACTGGACGACGTCATTTCCGTGACCCCGGCAATTCTCCCGAACTGCCGCTCCAAGGGAGTCGCGACGGAGGAGGCCATGATCTCCGGACTGGCTCCCGGCAAGCCGGCACCCACCGAAATCGTGGGGAAATCGACCTGCGGAAGAGGGGAGACCGGCAACTCCCGAAAAGCCACGCCGCCCGCCAGCGCGATGGCCGCGGTCAGGAGGGTAGTGGCCACGGGCCGCCGAATAAATGGAGAAGAGAGGCTCATCTTAATTCAATCCGCGTATTTCATCCGCATCAATCCGCTGGTACCGCCTCCGGTCCGGATTCCGGCGCGCGGCGCGAAGAAAAACGCTGCGCGAGCCGGTCGAAAAAAATGTAAATGACGGGAGTCGTGTAGAGCGTAAGCACCTGGCTCAAGAGTAGGCCGCCAACCATGGAGATGCCCAAGGGGCGACGAAGCTCCGAGCCAATTCCGGTGCCGAGGGCGAGGGGCAAGCCGGCCAGCAACGCGGCCATGGTGGTCATCATGATGGGACGGAAACGCAGAAGGCACGCTTCATAAATAGCGTCTTCCGGCCTCTTACCCTCTTTACGCTCCGCCTCCAGCGCGAAGTCGATCATCATAATTCCGTTCTTCTTGACGATCCCGATCAGAAGGATGATTCCGATGAGGGCGACGACGCTGAGCTCCTGGCGGCAAATCAGCAAGGCCAGAATTGCACCGACGCCCGCGGAGGGCAGGGTCGACAGAATTGTGATGGGGTGTATGTAGCTCTCGTAGAGCACGCCAAGCACGATATAAACCGTGATCAGGGCTGCGAGAATCAACAGCGGCTCGTTCGACAAGGACGCTTGAAACGAAGCGGCGGTGCCCTGAAACGCGCCCTGTACGCTGAGCGGCATGCCAATTTCCCGCTGGGCCTTGTCGATGGCATTGGTGGCTTCGCCCAGGGACGCGTTGGGAGCCAGGTTGAAAGAGATGGTGACCACGGGAAATTGCCCCTGGTGATTGACGGACAGGGGGCTGCTCTTCATTTCGAATCGAGTGAAGGCGCTGAGGGGAACCGCGGCTCCATTCACCGTGGTTACGGCGCTGGGATTAGCGGAGCCTGAGCTGACAAGGGTATTCGGGGAAGCGGAAGGACTCGGTGAAGCAGAGGAGGCGGAATTGCCCGTAGACGTGGTCGCAGTAACAGTGCCAGTGCCGGAAGAGCCCGTAGTGAGTGCCGTCGAAGCCAGGGCAGAACGAACGTAGATCTCCTGCAATTTCGAGGGGTTCTTCTGGAATTCGGGTTGCGCTTCAAGAATGATGTGGTACTGGTTCAACTGCGTGTACAGGGTGGAAACCTGCCGCTGCCCAAAGGCATCGTAGAGCAGTTGGTCGATCGCTTGCGGCGTAATGCCCATGCGGGAAGCGGTGACCCGGTCGATGACGAGGGAGGCGGCGAGACCCGAAGTCTGCTGGTCGGTGGCCAGGTCGCGAAGTTCCGGAATCGCTTGCAGTTTGGCCATGAGCCTGGCCGTCCAGAGATTCAGTTCGCGGGGATCGGGATCTTCGAGTGTGTACTGATATTGTGTCCGGCTTACGCGGTCTTCGACCGTGAGATCCTGCACCGGCTGCATGTACAGCGTAATGCCATCGATCTTTTCCAAATTCGGCTGCAGGCGTCGGATGACATCCGAAGCGTTGATTTTGCGGTCTTCCAGGGGCTTCAAATTGATTTGGATACGCCCGCTGTTCAAGGTCGTGTTGGTACCGTCGACGCCGATAAAGGAAGAAAGACTCTCGACGGCAGGATCCTGCAAGATCACATGGGTGAGTTGCTGCTGCTTTTCCGCCATGGCGGGGAATGATATGGACTGCCCGGCTTCCGAAATGCCCTGAATGATTCCCGTGTCTTGCACCGGGAAGAAACCCTTCGGAATGACGATGTAGAGAACGATGGTGAGTACCAGCGTGCCAGCGGCCACGAGAAGAGTAGCGGTTTGGCGTTTCAACACCCACTGTAAGGTTTTCCCGTAGAAGGCAATGATGCTTGCGAAGGCGTGCTCGGAAGCCACGTAGAAACGGCTCTGCTGTCGCCCGTGCGTGCTTTTCAATATGCGCGAACACATCATGGGCGTGAGGGTCAGCGAAACCACCGCGGAGACGAGGATGGTCACGCTCAAGGTGATAGCAAACTCGCGGAAAAGCCGGCCCACGATGTCGCCCATGAAGAGCAGAGGAATCAATACGGCAATCAAGGAGATGGTCAGCGATACGATGGTGAAGCCGATCTGCTCCGAGCCCTTGAGGGCCGCATCGAGCGGCCTATCTCCGTCTTCGATGAATCGAATAATGTTCTCGATCATGACGATGGCGTCATCGACGACGAAGCCGGTGGAAATCGTGAGCGCCATCAGCGTGAGATTGTTCAAGCTGAAACCCGCGAGATACATCACGCCGAACGTGCCCACGATGGAGAGAGGAACGGCAACGCTGGGGATGGTGGTGGCGGAGACATTGCGCAAGAACAGAAAAATGACCATGACCACCAGCGCCACGGTAAGCATGAGTTCAAATTCGACGTCTTTGACCGATGCCCGGATCGTAGTGGTGCGGTCCGTCAGGTCGTCCACTTGCACGGCGGCGGGAAGATTGCTCTTCAGGAGGGGAAGCAGCTTCTTAATGCGGTCGACTACCTGAATGATGTTCGCCCCGGGCTGGCGTTGAATGTTGACGATGACCGCGGGAGTTTCATTCATCCACGCGGCCTGGCGATTGTTTTCCACGTCATTGTCGACGGTAGCCACTTCCGAGAGCTTGACCGGCGACCCGTTGTGGTAGGCGATGATGACTTGCGCGAAATCGGAGGCGCTCAGCAGTTGGTCGTTCGATTGAATCTGGTAGTCCTGTTGTGGGCCGTCGAAATTGCCCTTCGCCTGGTCGAGGCTGGTTTGCTGCAGGGCGGTGCGCACATCCTCGAGGTTGATGCCATACGAGGAAAGCGCGGTGGGATTCACGCGCACCCGGACCGCCGGCTTTTGACCGCCACTGATGCTGACCAATCCCACACCCGGGAGCTGAGAGATTTTTTGCGCGAAGCGCGTATCGGCGAGATCTTCGACCTGCGGCAGCGGCATCGATTTGGAGGAAAGCGCCAGGGTAAGAATCGGCGTGTCTGCCGGATTCGTTTTGCTATAGATCGGCGGCACCGGCAGATCGGAAGGCAGATAAGTTTGGGCTGCGTTGATGGCGGCTTGCACTTCCTGTTCGGCGACGTCAATGTTCAGTTCGAGGGAAAATTGCAGAACAACAATGGAACTCCCATCCGAACTCGTGGAAGTCATCTGATTGAGACCGGGGAGCTGGCCGAACTGCCGCTCCAAAGGTGCGGTTACGGCCGAGGCCATCACGTCGGGACTGGCGCCGGGATAAAACGTAACGATCTGAATCGTCGGGTAGTCAACCTCGGGAAGCGCGGAGACCGGTAGCTGGAGATAGGCGACGAAGCCCGCGAGCAGGATGGCTGCCATCAATAGCGACGTCGCCACCGGCCGCAAGATAAATGGACGAGAGGGACTCACTGATGCGAGGCTCCGTTTTTGCCGCTGCCGGTGCCTCCCTTAGAGGCTCCGGACGGAGTGGATTGATTCACATTATTCTGGCCGGTTTGAGACTGCTGGCCGGAAGCTCCGCTCGCTTTCGCAGGCGTGCGAATGGTAACTTTCGCCCCATCCAGAAGCTTGTCGAAGCCATTCACCGCAACCACTTCCTGCGGTTCAAGGCCTTGGACGGCGGTCACGGATCCATCCGTAGTACCGGGCGTAATCGTCCGCATGGAGGCGGTCTGGTCGCTTTTAATCACGTAAACAAAAGCGCCTTGGGCGTTGCGCTGGATCGCTGGAGTGGGAATCAAGGTCGTATTGTGCAGCGTGTCGACGAGTAGTTTGACATTGACGAACTGGCTGGGAAACAGAGCGCTGTCCGAGTTGTCAAAGATGGCTTTGAGTTTCAAGGTTCCCGTGGTTGGGTCGATGACATTGTCGAGGGTCAGGAGCGTGCCGGATGCAAGTTTCGTGCTGGCTTCCCGGTCGAAAGCGTCCACCGTCAGCTTCTTTCCCTTGCGTAATTGCTGTTGAATCTGGGAGAGATGATCTTCCGCGATGCTGAAGATCACCGTGATGGGCTGAAGCTGCGTAATCACTACCAGGGCAGTGTTGCTATTCGCCTGCACAATATTTCCGGGATCGACCAGCCGCAGTCCCACGCGCCCGGCTATGGGTGCGGTGATATGCGTGTAGACCAGATTGACCTTGGCATTCGCAAGCTGGCCCTCGTCGTTTTTCACCGTGCCTTCATCTTGCAACACAACTTGCTGTTGATCGTCAAATTGCTGCTTGGCGATGGCGTTGCGATTCAAGGCTTGCTGGTAGCGTTCCAAATCGATTTTGGCTTCATTCAAGACCGCCTGATCGTGCGCCAGTTGTCCCTCGACTTGCGTCAATGCCGCCTGATAAGGGCGCGGATCGATTTCGATGAGCGGGTCGCCCTTCCGTACCATTTGCCCTTCGCGATAGTAGACCTGCGTGATCTCGCCCTGCACCCGGCTGGTTACCGTTACGGTATACACGGGCGTCACCGTCCCCAATGCGTTCAAGTAAATCCCGATATCGCCTTGGTGCGCTGCCGCCGTCGATACCATAACCGGACGGGAGGCCGCGTCAACGCCGGCTTTCGTTGCGGCGTCGGCCCCACCACGTTTCCACAAAACCACGATGACGACGATAGCGGCAGCGGCGATGAGCCAGATCCACCAGCGGCTCTTGTGGGTGCTTAAATTTTCGTTTGTGCGCGGCTCGGATTTTCCGAAAACCGCTGCGTCTGGTCCTTGTTCGGTCACTTGCACTCCTCAAGTCTATGAGGGACAAAAGCTGTCATTTGGGGCTTCTGCTGAATCTTATCACCATATTCCGCTACCTCTTTGACGTGCGGAAGAACAAATCGAAGCCGAATTTCGTGTGAAGAATTGTCAACGCTTCGGGACCAGGGTCGGTTTGCTGGCGGGTATAATTCGGCCGTGACTGCGGTCGAAGGCAACCAATCCGGCAACAAAGCCAGCTCATGGTTCGGGCGAATCGCGCGGAGATCATTCTTGGCTGGAGTGGGCCTGCTGGGAATCGCGTATGCTGCAGACTATGGCGTGTTTCGATATCGTCTGGCGACGAAGCGCCAGCCCTTTGGCAGCGTGACCGTCGAACACTACTACTCGGTGCAGCATAAAGACGGGAAGGCCGAGCTTATCTTCGATCCACCGGTGCAGCAGACCTGCGTGCACAGCCTTTTCCCACACTCCGGTGATCCTCCCTGCTGGTTTCTCATCCGGCATGCTGAGCAGAGGACCGACATGTAACTATCCCCGGCAGAGCCGCCTGCTTTTGGTTCTGCTCACCAGGGAGAACCGCTGCAGCAATTACTACGACAACACCGCCGTCTGCACATTGAGCACTTTCCCTCCTAGGTCCCGGGCTCAACTCCGATGCAGGGGTTTGGTCTCGGGCCAAACGTGACTTTGCGTTAGCTTGCGTCTTCGGAGCGCCTGCAAATAGCGCCAAGGCGCCGCTGTCGTTCATCGGTGCACTCGCGCGGATCTCCGGAACTGTGTCAGCGGGAACGCCTTTCGGATCGAGCCACCTCATGCCTCCAGCGCGAATCTGGGAAGGGATTTTTCCCGGATCACGGACAAACGTGAAGTAATCCCAAGGTAAGGTTAGCCGACCATCCGTCCGGAACGCCGGCGGCGGCATAGGCAGCCGAGTGGTTACTTGACTCGTTGACCCGTCGTAGGGTCGAAGACGCCGTTACGCAGGAATTGTTCAGTGGACCAGGGTGGCGCGTCTCCTGCCAGATACTGATGGAACCACTCGAGGTGCGCCGTGTAGTACAGAGCCATTTCATACCAACTGGGCCAGTGGCCGGCGTCGGAATAGACGATCAGTTTCGAGGGCACTTTCATCTCTTGCAGTGACGTGAACATCTGCAGCGACTGGGTGTAGGGGACGCGATAATCGCGCTCGCCGGAGATAACCAGGCAGGGCGTCTTGAAGTTTTTCACAAAATAGGAGGGCGAAAACTTCTCGTACTGATCGGAGTTCCACGGCTGCCCTTTGTAGTCCCACTTGGGGAACCATAGTTCTTCGGTCGCACCGTACATGGAGCGGAGATCGAAGATACCCATCATCGAGGCGATGGCCTTGAAGCGGGTGGTGTGGCCTTCGAACCAGTCCATCATGTAGCCGCCGTAGGACCAGCCCATAGCACCCATGCGGTCGGGGTCGACGTAAGGGAGTTTGCTCAGTTCGTCGGTGACCTTCATCAGGTCTTCAAAAACCTTGCCGCCGTGGTCTCCGGAAATTTCCGCCGTGAAATCCTGGCCGTAGCCGGTGGATCCATGCGGATTGGCGAAAGCGACAATGTAGCCGGCGCCGGGATAGACCTGCCAATCGCCGCGAAAAGAATCCTGCCACTGAAACTGCGGCCCACCATGCACGTTGAGAATCAGCGGATATTTCTTGGATGGATCGAAATTGTGGGGCTTGACGATGAAGACTTCAATTTTCGCTCCGTCGGCTCCCTTCACCCACGTGCGCTCGGCGGGACGGATGTCCACCTCGTTGGCGACTTCGTTGTTGAATCGAGACAGGCGTTGCGGCGGCAAGGATTTCCCGTCCGCCAATTCCACCGCAAAAATTTCAGCCGGGTCGCTGACGGAACGCCGGGTGTAGAGGATGCGGCGGTTGTCCTGAGAGAGTTCGAACGAGTCAATGGCATGGTCCAGCAATACTTGTTGAATGGAGCCGGAGTCGAGACTCACGCGGAAGATAGGATTGTCGCCTTCGACGGGAGCGTCGAAGTAGAGAGATTTCGAGTCTGAGGCCCATTGGAAGGCGTCAACCCAGTTGCGGAAAGACTCGGTGAGCACGCGTGACGTGCCCGCGGAGCGATCGAAAATGGCCAGGCGAAAGAGGTCGGACTCATAGCCGGGCTGCTTTTGCAGCTGATAGGCGATGTATTTCCCGTCGGGTGAATACTTCGGATGACCGTCGAAGGCAGGATTCGAAGCGGTGATGTTGCGTGGCGGCTGATTGCCAGAGAGCGCGACGATCCACACGTCGCTATTGGTTGACGACGCGAGGTCGCGGTCATGATCGGAGTCGAAGGCGAGTTCCGCGCTATCCGGAGAGAAATCGTAGCGCAAGGCTCCGCCGAGCTGGAAGGGAGGAGAATCGAAGTCACCTGGCGTCAGGTCGCGCACGGCGCCGCTCGTAGCATCGGCCAGCATGACGTGCGTGCGCTTGCCGTCTTTCCATTGCGTCCAGTGGCGATAGAGCAACGCATCGGCCATGTGGGCGTGGAGCGGGCCCTTGCTCCAGCGCTGTTCGACTTTCTTGTTGCAAGCATCGTCGGCGCCGCATTCCGGGTACACGTCGCTCGAAAACGCAATCCATTTTCCGTCTGGAGACCAGAGCGGATCGGAAACCCCGGTGGAAACGGTGGTGAGTCGCCGTGCTTCGCCGCCGCTGGCGGAGATGACGTAGAGATTGTCGTCACCATCCCGCGAGCTGATGAAGGCGATCCACTTGCCGTCGGGTGAAAAGATGGGCGACGATTCGCCCTTTTCGCCAAACGTAAACTGGCGTGCGTTTTTGCCGTCGACATCCATCAGCCAGACGTGCCCGACGCGCTTCGCCTTCGCCAGGTCGTTCGTGTGCAAGGTGAACAGGACGGACTTACCGTCGGGAGATACGTGCAGCTCTTCTATTCCGCGAAGGCGGTAAAGATCTTCGATGGTGAAGGCGCGCTTGGCGGCTGCGCTGGGGATGACCGGCAGCAGAAAGCAGAACACGAACAATAACAATCTCCTATGCATGAAGTCCTCGTCTTGAAATGAACTGTGCGGACGACTCCCGAATTCAAACACAGCTCGACCACTTCGCGCCAGCGTTGCTGGCCGACTCCATGAGCGCAAGCGCGGTAAAGCAAGCGGAGATGTGGCCTTTCCCGACACCTCGGCGATTCTTCCCGTGTCACGGGCAGCCCTGAAATAACGCGAAGGCAAGGGCCGTTCACCTGACGGTCCACATGGGTTGACCGATCGACGCGGTATCTACTCTAAAGACCCTTCGTGTGTGACCTCCGCCCTTGCTGTGTCTCTGCACCCTATGGTTGACTTGCTGATGCATAATGGCTTCCCTTTTTCCTGAGGGGACCGCGATGGGGCGACGATAACGAACGAGAATTCGCCCTGATCGGGAGGCTCGTTCACCCATGGCCGAAGTCGGAACCAAGTCTCTTCCGGAAAACGCATACCAACCGTTGAAGGCCGGCGAAATCTACATGCCGCTGGTGCCTGCCAGCATGGCGCCACCGGAGGTGACCTGGCGTGCGGTGCTGTGGGGCACGTTGCTGTGTATCGTCTTCAGCGTCGCGTCAGCCTACTCCGCCCTCAAGGTCGGCCAGGGAATGGAAGCGGCGATTCCCATCTCCATCCTCGCCATCGGCTTGGCGCGCGTCTACCAGCGGCGCTCCACCGTGCTGGAGAACATGATCATCACCGGCATGGGCGGCGCCT
>Ga0209517_10001455_pt1 | contig 35877 bp, 43 predicted proteins | sample PeaSoiMetSII2010_FD_187695 | JGI IMG/M metagenome (GOLD analysis project Ga0209517, IMG submission 187695) | Peat soil microbial communities from Weissenstadt, Germany - SII-2010 (SPAdes) (version 2) | ecosystem: Environmental > Terrestrial > Soil > Wetlands > Peat | place: Germany... | reverse complement strand
GCCGTGCAGGAGTTGTTCGGGGCGCCCGCGAGCGCTGATCGCCTGCCGCAGACTTCGTAACGTGTTGCTGAGAAGCTCACGGTCCGCGTCAACGAGCTCTGGAGTCTGGTCGCGGCTTCCAATAAGCCGTTGGGCGTCGGTGATTCGATCCGTAAAGTGCGGTGTAGGGAACTCGATCTGCCGCATGCAGTCATGCAGCCGTTCGAGCGCGTGCGCGTAGTCGGCTGGCGCGAACTCTCGGGACGGCACAGGTTCGTAGTAGGTCCACAGCGTGACGACGAAACCGTCACGCACGTAGACGCCCGGCGCGACCCGAGGCTCAAGCGCTGCTACGGGGCTCCCGGTTTCCGCGAACCGTAAAGCAAGCTCGACTTCGAACTCCGCCCAGCGCTTGATGCGCTCCTCCGCGACCCGAGCAAGAACGTCGCACGGCAGCAGGCGCACAGCGAGCCTGTTCGACTCCTGGAGCACGATCGCATCATCGACTGTCAGGCCAAGCGCTGCAGCAGCGCCCGTCGCCGCGGCGACCGCACGGTTACGGTTACTCGCCATCGACAAGGCTTTGAGGGCGAGCTAACTCCCTAGTTGTGCGCCGGGAGCATCTTGTATCGAATCGGCATGTGCTTGATGCCGCCGACGAAGCTCGATCGCAGGCGCTGGACAGGGCCCGCCAACTCCGGATTCACGAGCCGCTCGACCATCTGCCGATAGATCACCTCGAGCTCCAATCGCGCCAGATTCGCACCCAGACAGAAGTGCTCGCCGATACCGAAGGCGAGGTGCGGATTGGGATCGCGGCCGATGTCGAACTTGAAAGGTTTCTCGAATACTTCCTCGTCGCGATTGGCCGAAGGGTAAAACAGGCAGACTGATTCGCCCGCGCGGATCTTCTGGCCGTGAACCTCGTTATCGGCGGTCGCGGTGCGCGCGAACTGGATGACCGGGCTCGTCCACCGCGCTATCTCCTCGACCGCGCTCGGCAGAAGCGAGCGATCGCCCTTGAGCCGCTGCCATTGATCCGGATTCTCGATAAAGGCGAGCAACCCGCCGGTGGTTGCGTTGCGCGTGGTCTCGTTGCCGGCGACCACCAGCACGAACAGATACGACAGCAACTCCAGAACGGGCAGCGGCCCGCCGTTGACGCGGCCGTTGGCGACCATGCTCGTGATGTCATTGGTGGGATGCTTCTGCCGCTCGGCCACCATCTCGCTGAAATACTGGAACATTTCCATCCGCGCGCGCTGTATGCTTTCCAGAGCGTTCGCGCCCTGCTGGAACTCGGGGTCGCCGCTGCCGATGGTCTCGTTGGTCCATCTGAACAGCATTTCCCAGTCCTTGCGCGGCGCACCGAGCAGCTCCGCGATCACTGCGAGCGGAACTTTCGACGAAATCTCGGTGACGAAATCGCACTCCGATCGATCCGCGATATCGTCCAGCACCTTGCGCGTGATCTCCTCGATCTGCGGCTGAAGCGTCCTGACGCTGCGCGGCGTGAAGTGCCGGCTCAGCACCGATCGGTACGCGCCGTGATCGGGCGGATCCATGTTGAGCAACTGGCGGAACATCGGCGCCTCGGGCCGCTGCGTGGGCTCGTTTAGTTCAGCGGTAAAAACCGCCATGCGCGGGGCGTTGTGCCACAAGTTCGGCTTGCGCGAGATGTCGGTAACGTCGGCGTGTTTGGTGATTGCCCAAAACGGATCGGCGTTGGGCCGCTCGACCCGGAACACCGGCTTGTGCTTGCGCAGGTAGGCCCACTCCGCGTGCGGGTAACCATTTTTGGCGTAGTGATCGGGGCCGATCACATCGATCGTGTCGAGTGAAAATTCGGTGTTCATCGTATGATTCGATACCCGATCCCGCCCGGCGACGCCAGCAGCGCCGCTTCGCGGGATATCTCCGCATACAGACGCGCACCGCGCAGCTCCGCCTCACGCCCACGGCTGCCGGCACCGGCGGCTACGTCCTCGTCGATCTTCGCCGAATCCTTCCTAGCAGTCCGTGAGTCTCATGCATCGGCTCCCATTCGCGGAGTGGGCGGGGTTCGGCTATCCAGAGATCGCGCGCGGTAATGATGCCGACCAACCGGCCATTATCGACAACTGGTAATCCGCCGACCTTGCGATCAAGCGCAACAGTCACCGCATGCTCCAGCGTATCCATCGACGAAACCGTGACCGGGTCTGGCGTCATCGCCGCGCTCACCGGAATGTCGTGGAGGGAAATGCCATCGAGGCGGTCCAGCAGCTTCCGCAAATCGTACGCGCCCACGATCCCGACCAGCTTTCCCTGGTCAACCACCGGAAGCCGGCGGAATCCTCCCGCCTTCATACGGGTCTCCGCAGTTTCCAGAGAATCTGTGGGCTTTACGGTGGCGAGTTTCGCCGACATGCAATCGCGCACCAGCATGGTGACCTCCAGATGATAGTAGCAACGAGCCAATTCCGTGCCATCCGCGGGGATTTCTCCGTTCTCAGGCGTGCGGGATTACTTAACAAAACGGCGAGTTTAGGAACGCCCACCACACGGACTGTATCTTATCGCATCACATAGTATTTCCTTGAATCCAAAAGAGCCATGCTCGAGCACTATACGCTCTAACACGCTTAAGGAAATGCAACGTCGGAACGTCAAGATGCTATTTTCCAGACCAGCATCAACAATGACAGCCCGTAAAATATCAGGTTCACGGCGACCACCCAGCTAAGGTAGAATACATCGAAGGCGGGAAACCCAATCCATAGCACCGCGGCCAGAATGAGAGTGATGACGCCCGAGCCAAACATCCATTTCCAGCTCGGCACCGCGCGAAACTCGAAGGCCAGCAGCAGCTCGAGCAGGCCTTCCAGGGTCATGAAAATAGCCAGCAGCGTCACTACGGTCAGCAACACCGGCAACGGCTTCCACAGAATGACGACGCCGATAACGATCGAGAGGCAGGCGGATAGCAGCGACCAGAAGTGCATCCTGGATCTCAACGTCAGGATAAGCTGGAACCCGCCGGTCAGCAGAAGAATGACGCCTATGAGCAGTTCGGTGTTGAGGGCCGTGACGCCCGGAAATGCCGCAGCCAGTGCGCCGGCCACGACAAATACCATGCCCTGAAAGATGTACTTGCCCTTGTGATTGCGCAGTTCCTGCTCGATGCGCGCGGCCAGGGCATTAGAATCGCTTGTCATCGCCGCGATTTTTGTAAGTGACATCATCTCCTCCTGCCGCGTTGGTCTCAGGTATGCCGGCTATTTGCCTTGCAGTGATTCGATGTAGTCGACTAGCGCAGAAATCTTCTTGTCTAGCTCCTGCGAGTTCGGCGTTTCTGCATTTTGCTGGTACTTGAGTCCCCAGGTCGGCATATCGCCGACTAAGTGCGCGGGAAAGCGTTTGCGGCCGTCGATCGTGTCGTAAACCCGCTGACGAGGAAACTGACCTCCGTTCGCCTTGCTGAGCTGAGCGAGGTCAACCGAGACGTAGCCCGGCACCATTCTCATTTCGGGAGCGCTTCCCTTTCCGTCGAGACCGTGGCATCGCGCACAATCTGCGATGTAGGCCTCCTTGCCCGACTGACTAGCTGAAGCAGTCGCCAGCGGAATTGCCAACAACAGGACAGAAAACAGCCCGGCTTTGAGTCGTGCCACCCTGACCACTCCTGCACGCAATGGCTTTAGTTCTCCTGCATCGATTCGATGTACTTAACCAGTGCGGAAGTCCTGCGCTTGACTTGGGCCTCGCTCTCCGAACTGTACTCCTTACCTTGCAGTTGGAATTGCATTCCCCACAGCGGCATCGGGCTGTTCCAGTCGCTATGGCCGGGAACCCGCTTGCCTCCATCGATCACGTCGTAAATCTCCTGCGACGGAAACTTCCCTCTATTGTTCTTGCTGAGCAGGCTCAGGTCCGTAGCTTGATATCCCTCTATCTTGCCCGCATCGCGACCGTTGCCCTTGCCGTCGGCGCCGTGACAACGCGCGCAATACTCCTGATAGTCCCGGGCGGGATTAATCTCACTCGCGAACCCGACGCCCGCATAGGACATAAACAGAATCGATGCCAGGATGATGGTTGATTTGGTCACTGATTCCCTTCCGCACGCGCCCGCTAACATCGGTTTGTCGTAGTAGTCCATCGCGGGCGCTCTGCGCGACTGATCGGACCTTGAAAGCGTTACGATGCTGGATAGTTCGGCGGTGTCTCTCCGGCGAAGTCAGCCCGTGACTCCCGGGCCGAGATGTTGCAGGACCTCCTGAGCGTCGTAGGCTAGCGGGTTTCCTTCGGGCTTCTCGCCCTTGTAGACCTTTATCAAAGCAGTTGCACCGTAAGCTGTTCCGACGACTCCGGGAAAGTAGGTGCCGGACGTCATCGTTTGTCCGGTGGTCCAGTTGCCCGATCGTGTGCGGTTCGAGTAGGTATTTCCCACGTATTGGCCGGGGCCGGTGCTGAGGGTCGACTCCGTGGACTGGTCCGCGATCACGAAGTAGTCGTAGCCGGCGTCTCGCGTGAGCTCGGCGCATCGATAGAGCAGATAGACCTCTACCGTCTGTTTGGGAGTATCGGAGTTTCCAGTGAACGATACGCTGAAGGTGTTCGAGTCAATTCGAAAGTCCTGGTAAACGCCGCTGAAAAAACCGGCTTGCTCGTAAGACGTGGCACACGACCACAGCAGGAACGCCATTGCCAGCGCGAGGCAGCCACTCCGCACCACGCGGCCCAATAGCTGGCGAGCCTGGTGCAGAGCTTCTTTGTCGCGCTGCCCTTTGCAGAGCTCTTTCGATGAACAACGCGATGAAGTGGTTTGGGCCACTTGCCACACGACCGCAGTCTAAGCGATGTATCTTGCCCTTATCAAGACTCGAGCAGTCGAACGCGCTTCGCTGCCGTCTACTTTTCCTGCATGCTCTTGATGTAACTCACGACATTTGAGATCCGCTCTTTGACTTTCGCTTCGCTCTCCGGGGTGAACTCTCCACCTTGCTGCTGAAAACTCGTTCCCCAGAAAGGCATGTCGAAGCGCGAATGTGAGGGAATGCCCGACCGGCCGTCGATGGATTGGTAGACTCGATCTGCCGGGAACACGCCGCCCTGGTTCCTGCTCAAGTCTGTCAGATCGGGCGGCTTGATCCCGGGAATGACATATAGCGCTTCGCCATGCCCCTTGCCGTCTTTGCCATGGCAGGAAGCGCAGTACTGGTCGAAATCCTGCTTGCCCGTATTTCCAGCCCAAACGTTCATCGCGCTTAACCCGGAGATCACCAGTGCGGCCATCGAGGCGGAAACTCCTCGCCTGATGAATCCAATCATCGTGAGCTGCATTTCATGCCTCCCAGGCAAAGACGCTCTCAATTCGATCGCGCGCGAACGCCGGCTCCGGTGTTCAAAGATATCCCAGCTTCCTGGCGCCATCGAGAAGCTGGTCGCGGAACTTTGGATGAGCAATGGCGATCAGCGCCTCGGCCCGCTCGGCCGTAGATTTGCCGGTCATGTCGGCCATCCCGTACTCGGTGACAATATACTGAGTATCGGTGCGCGGATCGGTGGTCGGTCCTTCTACTTTCGGAACTATGCGGGAGACGGATCCTCTCGCCGCGGTGGAATACGCAGTCAGAATTGACTTTCCGCCCCTGGACAACTGCGCCCCGCGAACGAAATCGAGCTGGCCTCCCGGCGCACTGTACTGTCTTCCCTCAATGGCTTCGGAGTTGACTTCGCCGTCGAGTCCGACTTCCAGAAAAGCACTGATCGATATCACTCGATCGTTCTGCCCGATCACGTAAGGGTCGTTGACATAGTCGACCGGGTACAGCTCCATGCTCGAATTGTCGTTCAGGAACTCGTAGAACGCTTCGTCGCCGGCAGCGAGAGTGAATACGTTCTTGTGCTTGTTGACGTTCTTGAACCTGTTCGTAACTGCACCCGATCGAATGAGCTCGACGAGCGACGGCATCATCAGCTCCGTATGAATGCCCAGGTCCTTGTGGCTGGCTAACGCCTTGCAGACCGCATTCGGTACGCCGCCAATTCCGATCTGAAGCGCGGCCCGATCGGGCACCATCTCCACGATAAATTTGCTGATCCTTTCGTCGACTTCCGTAGGCTGGCGTGGAGGAACGGCAAACAGGGGACTTTCGTTCTCAACGATCGCGTCAACTTCGGAGATATGAACGCACGAGTCGCCGAAAACCCGAGGCATCTTCGAATTCACTTCGACGATCAGCTTTTTCGCAACGTGCGCCGTCGGGATCGTGTAGTCGCCGTTGGTGCCACAACTGAAGAATCCGGCCTTATCCATCGGCGCGACCATCATGATGAATGCGTCGATCCCGATAGCGGCCAGAGTGCGCGGCATCGCGCTGAAGTTCCCGGGCATATAGAAGACCACTCGCCGATTGTCCTGCCGGCCCCGTTCGAACAGCATCCGCTCGATCACGGTCGGAAAAAACGGGTAGGGCTTGATCGCGTTCATGTAGTCGTACTTGAGAATGGTAGCTGCGGCAGCCGCGACCGAATGCGAGTAATAGACCCGAAGCTCTTCGATCGCGCCCCGCTTCACCCTGTCCTCGAGCGCCGTCAACAGTGCCGGCGGTTCACTGATCGCCATTCCCATCGACAGCGTCCCGCGCGCCGGAATAAGCTCCACCGCGGCAGCCGGCGTCATCACTTTCGATCGGTAGTCAGCTTCGTACATCGCGCGAAATAGCCACATCAGATCGCGACTGAGTAGTGTCCCGTCTGCTGATTCGGGCGACAACGAAAATGATCGCGCCGATAATGATGAACGGCAGGACCGTCAGGACGCCCGCACTCAGGTAAAATGCGCGAAGTACTCCGGCGCGCGACGACGCCAGGCAGGCTGCGCATGCGAGCGCGGCCGCAGGCTGCATCACGATCGCAGCAACGACGGTTGCGATCGTCCTACGTGAGATAGAGGAACACATAGAGCACCGGCCATACCGCGACCACGAAGAACCAGAAGAATGCGCACGCTTCCAGCCGGCGATGAGTCCGCGCGTCGAAGCCTCCGGTCACGCTGCTGTAAAACGCGAAAGCGAGTGCGATCAATCCGCCGGCCACATGTACGGCGTGAGCGCCGATCGCGGTGTAAAACGTGGCGCCGTACACGCTTCTCGACGCGCGCAGGCCGAACGCGAGCAGCCGAATCCATTCCACACTCTGGATCATAAGAAACGTCAGGCCGAGCAGAATCGCGGTACCAATCCAGCGCGAGATCATTTCCTGACGTCGCTGTCTGCTCGATTCGAGCGCGCGATGAACTGCCCACCCGCTAGCCAGGAGAACTAACGTATTGATGCCGGTGATTGCAATCGGCAGCCGCGGCTGGCCCGGTGGCGGCCACGCAAAGCTTCCGGCGCGGAGAATCATGAATGCCATGATCAGACCGGCAAAGAACATCACTTCCGCGCCGATCAGAATAAGCACAGCGATCAGCGCGTTTGGAACAGCTTGGCCGGCCGCGCCGGCAGCCTCTGCCGCCGCGCCAACCAGCGGCTCATCGATGCATGGCGATGTCGGGTATGAGCGCAATTGCAAGACCGATGAACAAAAGCACGGGCACCAGCGCGACCGCGATGATGAACAGGCTTTCGTACTTGAGGTGCATGTAGTTCCGGATCACCAGCGCGGCTTTGATCGAGGCGATGCCGAAGATCAGCGCCAACGCCGCAAGCTTCGGAACCGGCAACGCCATCACCGCAAGTCCCGCGGCGAGTAGCGCGACCAGCCAGACCCATACCCCAATATACCGAGCCAGTCCGTGTTCGACACTTTCCATTCGTTGATTGCCCTGGTAAGCCCCGCTGGTTACGAGAGATAGAGAAGCGGAAAGAGGAAAATCCATACCACGTCTACGAAATGCCAGTAGAGACCCGCGAACTCCACTCGCTGCTGGACGCGCGGCCAGAGCGTGCCCCGGCGCGCCATCACGAACAACACGGCATTGATTACGATCCCGGCGGTCACATGGATGGCGTGTAGCCCGGTCATCATGTAGTAGAAGGACCAGAACATGCCCGACAGCGGCGTGAAGCCTTCCCTGAGATCGGACCAGTATTCGAACGTCTTGATACCCAGAAATACCAGACCGAGTATCACGGTGATGCCAAGGTATCTACTCACTGCGCCGCGGTCATCGCGCTCGACGCTGTAGTGAGCCAAAATCATCGTCAGGCTGCTCGTGACCAGCACCAGAGTATTGGCCGCTCCGAGCCGCCACTTGACGTGGGCGGCCTCGGCCTCCCATCCGCCGTGCGCGATTCGCATCAGCACATAGCATGTGATCAGGCCGCCGAAGATCATGATCTCGGAGGCGAGGAACCACCATATGCCGATCTTTCCAATCGGCAGCTCCCGCAGCAGCCGGTCGGAGCCGGTGGACTGCAAGTCGCCGGCTGAGGCTGTGCCGGCGCCGGCGTTTGCCGAAACCTCGCTTGATCCCATCATCAGCCTCCGGCCGCCGCGAGCCCAATCTCGCGATCGGACTGACTCTGCGGCGCCCAATCCTGCGCCGCCGCAGGCACGGTGTAGTCATAAGGCCCGCGGAACACAACCGGGATCGTCCTGAAGTTGCCGTGCGGCGGTGGCGAGTCGGTCTGCCATTCCAGCGTGTTGGCTTGCCATGGATTTTGCGGCGCCCGCGCGCCCCGGAACATCGACACGACGAAGTTTGCGATGAACGGGAACTGGCCCAGGAGCAGTACGATCGTCGCGATAGTCGCGATCACATGCAGCGGCTGTACCGGCTTGAGGAACTCGTACGCCGTCGTTTCGTAAATTCGCCGTGGATTGCCGGCCAGACCGGTGAGGAACAGCGGAATGAAGACCGCGTTGAAGCATACGAAAGTCAGTACGAAGTGGATCTGGCCAAGAGTCTCGTTCATCATCCGGCCGAACATTTTCGGATACCAGTAGTACAGCCCGGCAAAACCACCGAAGAAGACCGTCGGGAAAAGTGTGTAATGGAAGTGCGCGACCACGAAATAGGTTCCATGCAAGTAGATATCGACCGCTGCGGAGCCGAGAAAAATCCCGGTTACGCCGCCCAACATGAAACTCGCCAGACCGCCCAGAGCGAACAGCATCGGGGTCTTGAGACTGATCGAGCCGCGCCACAACGTCGCGATCATCGCGAATACCATGATCGCGAACGGCACCGAGATGAGTATCGTCGTTATGCTGAATGGCGTAGCGAGACGCGGATCCATCCCGCTGACGAACATGTGATGCGCCCACACGATGAAACTCAGCAAGCCGGCAGCTATTACTGAAGTGACTATCGTGCGGTAGCCGAAGATTGGCTTGCGCGAGAACACCGGCATCACTTCCATCATGACTCCGAATCCCGGCAGTGCGACGACGTATACTTCGGGATGGCCGAAGAACCAGAACAGATGCTGCCACAGGAGCGGATCGCCGCCGCGATCGGGCGCGAAAAAGCCGGTTCCGATCGTCCGGTCAAGCAGCAGCATTACCGCGCCGGCCACCAGCGGTCCCACCGAAAGCAGGAACACGACCGCCGCAATTATTTCCATCCAGACCATCAGCGGCATCCGCCACAATGTCATGCCGCGAGCTCGCATGTTGAGCGCGGTGGTCAGAAAGTTCACGCCACCCATCAGGAAGGAAGCGAACTCGAGCGCCACCGCGATGATCCACAAATTGATCCCCCAGTTCACGCCGGTATACAGCGGATTGTCGGACAGGGGCGCGTAGCTGGTCCATCCCGCGGCGGCAGGTCCTCCCGGAACAAAGAACGACGCGAGCAGGACCATCGACGCCGTGAACAGCGTCCAGAACGAAAACGCGTTGAGGCGCGGGAAGGCCATGTCGCCCGCGCCCACCATCAGGGGAATCAGGAAGTTGCCAAACGCCCCCAACAGCATCGGCATCGCGACGAAGAACACCATGATCGTGCCGTGCATCGTGACAATGGCGTTGTATCCGTCAGGCTCCACGTAGCCCCATCCGGCGACTGAGGTCTCCGGCCACGCGAGCTGCCATCGGATCAGGTACGCCGTGAATCCTCCGACAATCGCCATGAACAGGCTAAGCGACAGATACTGCTTCGCGATCGTTTTGTGATCGACGGAGAAAATGTAGCGCCGCAGGAACCCCAACTCGTGATGCGACTCGATCTGCGATCCGGCAATGCCCTGAGCGTGAACTTGCTCTGCCACCGTCAATTCGCCCTTCGCGCGCGATCGGTATCGGCGCTTGCCGTCGACTGAGTAGAATGTTCCTTTAGCCATCGCGCATAGTCTTGCGGACTCTGCACTACCAACGTGCCGGCCATTGAGTAATGGCCGAAGCCGCATAACTCGGTGCACGCGATCGGATAGCTGCCGGTCGCGGTGGCCTCGAACCAGGCGGGAATCGTTCTGCCGGGCACGATATCCTGCTTCAGGCGGAGGTTGGGAGCAAAGAAGCTGTGGATCACGTCCGCCGAAGTGAGCGTCAGCCGCACGACCTGGTTGATCGGGACGTGCAGCTCATTTTCCGATGTGATGTCGTCGGCAGTGCCGAATTTGCCGTCGGGACCCGCATAGGTAAATTCCCAATTGAACTGTTTCGCCTTGACCTGCACCTCGACCGTGGCGGGCGGCGGGCCACCTTTGATCTTGTCCCAGACTGAGCCGCCAGCCGCATCGATGCCGAGATCGAGAACCAGCACGATGAGCGCCGGAATGAAAACCCAAGCCAGCTCACGCCACGTTTCTCCATCATTGAAGAGCGCGCTGCGCCCACTCTTGCGCCTGTAGCGCAGCACGAAGTAAAGCAGCGTCCCTTCGGCAAGAATGAACCACACCCCGACGATGTAAAGGATCAGACGGAAAACCCAGTCGATATCTCCGCCGAACGTCGACACGTTCTGCGGAAGCCATCGCATTATCACTTATGCTGTCCTCACAATTTACGTGTAAAAGCGCGCGTTTTGCTGAGCAGATGCCGTGCCAAACTCGCGATCGCGAGATCGCACCTATATCACGATTTCGACATCTCGCGCGAGGCCGAACCGACTCCATCGGAATCAATTGGTTCCGATTGCTACATCAATGGCTCCCTAATGTGGAGCGGAATGGTCTGCTATCGATTCATGATCCACGGGCCGCATCGCGCTTCCACGTTGCGCCGAGCACCTCCGGTGTTTCGCGACATTCCAACGATTTCGATGGCAATTTTGTTGCCGGCGCATCAAGAAGCCGCTTTTGATGACCGGAAGCCGATGGCACGGATCTCGCCTATAGAGGTGATTGATCTTATGGCTTACACGTCGAATCACCAAGAGGTAACGCGATGACTGCAGAGACCAAACGTCCGGCAAACACAAAAGGGCTGATCCGAAGCCTGGACCGTCGCGGTTCGAAGTCGGACAAGAGTCCGCCGGTCGCGCGTAAGGCGCCTGCGCTCGCTGACCCCACGATCTGCGATCGATGCGGCGCGGTATATTCGCGCAAGACCTGGCGGCAGGGGCGCAGTCTCAACGGCGCACTGATGGCTCGAGCGAAATGGTCGACTTGCCCCGGATGCGCGCAGGCGTCGCACGCAGAATACTACGGGCGGCTGCTGCTCCGCGGGGCCGGAATCCCGGCAGATATCGAAAGAATTCGCGCTCGCATCCGCAACGTCGCAAACCGTGCTGCAACGACGCAGCCGGAGCGCAGGATCGTTTCTCAGGAGTGGGACGGCGCCACGATGGAGGTGCTTACCACGTCGCAGAAGCTGGCCCATCGAATCGCCCGCGAACTCGAGAAGGCCTTCGGCGGCAAGGCTGCGTACTCATGGTCGGACGACGACGGGAGCCTGTTCGCGACCTGGCAATATCCGGCACGCGCCGCGGAATCCGCTGCCCGCGGGAAACGCCGATAGGATTCGAGAATCGGGCTTGAAGATTCACGCATTCGCCGACAGCGAGCAACTTGGACGTGAGATCGCCCATTCGGCAGGCGCCGAGTTCGCGCCGATCGAGCTGCATCGATTTCCCGACGGCGAGTCGTTGCCTCGCATCGCGCGGCCTCCGGGACGAGAAGCCGGGGTCGTCCGCTCGCTGCACGATCCGAACGCCAAGCTGATCGAGGTGATCCTGGCGGCGGATGCGCTTCGCCGGGCGGGCGCCAAACATGTCACGCTCGTTAGTCCGTACCTGCCATATATGCGCCAGGACCGGATCTTCCGGGTGGGCGAACCAATATCGCAGCGCGCGATCGGCGAAGTCCTCGGCCATAGTTTCGATCGCGTAATCACACTCGAGCCGCATCTGCATCGCACGCCAGACCTCTCGACGGTGTTCCCGTTCCCGGCCGACGCGCTGTCGGCGGCGCCCGCGATCGCGCGATGGGTTGGGGTCGTGCGCTATCGCGACTTTGCGATAGTCGGTCCCGATGCTGAATCGGCGCACCTGGTTGGAGGGGTTTCGGCCCGCACAGGCTTGGCCGCGATAGTCGGTGCAAAGCGACGTTCGGGTGATCGTGAGGTCTCGATACGCTTTACCCGCGCGCCGAAAGCCCGCGGCGCGATCGTCGTCGACGACATCGCGAGCAGCGGAGCGACCCTCGCCGCGTGTGTCCGCACGCTTCGGAGAATGGAAATTCCGGTGGTGGACGTGATAGTGGTCCACGCTCTGTTCGAACCGGGAGCGATCGCGCGGATCCGCGAAGCGGGATGCCGCCGAATCGTGTCGTGCGACACGATTCCTCATTTCACCAACCGGATCGCGACTGCCGGGTTATTCGCGCGGTCGCTCACCGGCGCGGAGGCGCCAGTCTAGAGCAGAACGGATTCCGGGATGTGGGCGTGCTTGCCCGGTGCTCCGCGGACGGTGAGCACTGGAACCGGCGATTCGCGAACCACGCGCTCGGCGACGCTGCCGAGGATCAAATGGTCCACCCCAGTGCGGCCATGCGTCGCCATCACGATCAAGTCGGCGCTGTCGCGCTGCGCAACTCGCAGAATCTCGACCGCAGGTTTGCCGGTCGCGACTTCGATTCGATGGGTTATCTTGTCGCCGAGAAATTCTTTCGCAACCCCGGCCAGCCGCTTTTCCGCACCGCGAACAGGACCCGATTCTACGACGTGGAGCAGGACCATCGTCGCCTCGTTCTGATCGACGATCCGTCGAGCGGTCTCAACCGTCAGTTGCGTATTCGGGCTGAAATCCACCGGACAGAGCACGGTGCGAAAACGAATGAGTGTATTGGACATTTGTCTACCGTTGCACCGTTCACGAGCGCTCGATTATCGCGGTCCCTGGTGACCTCCGGATTGAGGCTGGTAATGAGCCATTTTCTTGTAGATGGCCATCACGATCCGATAGAAGCGCTCGCCCGTGGCGTCCGGATACTGCTCGCGAGCACGAGCCTTTGCGTGCTCCCACGCGATCTCCTCCTCGGGCGTTCTGACCACGCTGACCGGCATTTTCCGAGTCCTCTCGGGTGATGGAGGAGCCATTTCCATGCCAAACCCTCGACCGTGATGAGTCGGCTCCGTAAGCGAAACTCTGCGCGCCAGAGATTCGCTGATTCCGATGGCATCAGAAACGCCCGTCAGACTGACGCGATTCGCTACACCATTCGACCGCGCCTCCGTCGAGCGCCTTGAACGCGGATGGCGCGTGCTTTGCTGAGGATATGTTGCGAGCTTGGCGAACGGACCCGCCGACACACGCCGTAAGAAAGCTTTAGACGGGCAATTTCGCCCAAACCAAACCAGGGAGGTAAGGACAATGGCATTGCTCGAGAAGTGGAATCCATCAAGAGAGTTGGGAAGACTCCGGCACGAGTTCGACGACCTGATCGAACGGTTCGGCTTCGAGCGGGGCGGGCTCTTCAAGGAATGGCAATCGACGTCGATGCGACCGGCGATCGAATCGTATGTCGACGGAGACAACTTCTGCGTTCGCGTGGAGTTGCCCGGCTTCGATCCAAAGGACGTCGACGTCAAGGTCGCCAGCGGCGTGCTCACCGTCAAAGGTTCGCGCGAGGAAAAGCACGAGACCAAAAAGCGCGACTTCTTCCACCGCGAGTTCCACTACGGCTCGTTCGAGCGGTCCATCACGCTGCCGGAAGGGATGAAGGCCGAAGACCTGAAGGCCAACTACCACGACGGCCTGCTCGAGCTGACCGCGCCGATGCCGAAGGAAGCGCTGCCGAAAGAGGTTAAGGTTCAGATCCAGAGCGGCGAATCAAAGAAGGTCTAGTAGGATCCATACGTTGCGCCGCCGGATGAGGGGTCCGGCGGCGACGGATCTCGACCAACGATCGTCCGCGCGAGGCAATGCCGAATGAAAGAAATCCTGATCCTCGCCTACAAGCTTTTGGTCAACGACAAAGGCAAATATACCGCGCTACTGGTGGGAACCACGTTCTCGGTATTCCTCATCGTGCAGATGACCTCATCGTTCGCCGGCATTCTGACCAAGGCATCCGCCACTGTGATCAACGTAGGCGCCAACATCTGGGTGATGGATCCGGGAGTAAATACCGTCCTCAACAGCATTCCGATGCCGGATTACGTGCTCGACGCGGTGCGCAGCATAAACGGCGTCAAATACGCAGTTCCACTATACTCGGGTGGGGCGCTGGTAAAACTCCACGACGGCACCTATCAGCCGGTCATGGTGGTAGGACTCGACGACGCCAGCCTGTTCGGGAGGCCGGAGCTGCTGGAGGGAAATATCGACGACATCTTTGCGGAAAATGGATTTGTCGTAGTAAAGGACGAGGAATTTCCGAAGCTGAAAAATCCGAAGCTCGGAACGGAATTCGAACTCAATGACCATCGCGGCGTCATCGTCGGCATCGCAAAAGTCGCCACTGGCGGGCTGTACGGCACTCCGACGCTTTACACCACCTACAATCGGGCGCTGCAGTATATACCGTCGACTCGCTTCACCATTTCATACGTTTTGGTGGAACCCAAGTCCAACTCTGACATCGCATACATCAAGCAGCAGGTTGACCGCCTTGGTTACCTTGCGTTGACCAGCGGAGAGTTCCAGGACCGAATTTCCAACTACCTGAAATACCAGACCGGGATCGGCACCAACACGCTATTGATGACGGTGATCAGTTTCATCGTCGGCCTGTCGATTTCGGGACAAACCTTCTATACGTTTATCCTCGAAAATCTCGAACACTTCGGCGCACTCAAGGCGATCGGAGCGAAGGGCCGCGAGCTGGTCTACATGATATTGTTCCAGGCGGCCTTCACCTCGCTGGCCGGATACGGTCTCGGGATTGGTCTGTCCACCCTTCTGATTACTGCCGCGAAGCTGAGACTCCCGGAATACGCCTCACGACTCACTTATACTAACCTCGGCCTGGCTTTCCTCCTGGTTCTGATAATTGCGAGTGTTTCCAGTTACGCCGGAATACGCCGTGTACTGAAAATCGAGCCGTTCGATATTTTCCGGGGTTGATATGCCCGCTGCGGCAATCGTGGCCGAGAAGCTCACCAAATGGTTCGGACAAGATGGAACAAGAACCTACGCGGTAAGAGAAGTGAGTTTCGAGGCCAATTGGGGCGAGATGCTCTACATAGTCGGACCGTCGGGAAGCGGTAAGACAACATTGTTGAGCATGATCTCGGGAATCCTTCGGCCGAACTCGGGCTCGGTGAACATCGGCGACCGCGACCTATGGAGTCTGTCAGATGACCGTATCGCAGACTTCCGATTGAACACCATCGGCTTCGTATTTCAGGACTATCACCTCTTCCCCCGCCTCACGACCGCAGAAAATGTGGCGATCCCGTTGATCCTGCAAAAGCGAAGCTGGAGTGAGGCGCTTCGCGCCGCCGCGCGCTATTTGGAGGTTGTGGGTCTGGCCGACAAGGCTGACCTCCCCCCAACCAAGCTCAGCGGCGGAGAACAGCAGCGCGTGGCAATCGCACGCGCCATCGTTCATCAACCAAAGATTCTGGTTTTCGACGAGCCCACTGCCTCGCTGGACGGAGAGACGGGGCGCAAGATCGTGTCCTTCGTCAAAACAGAGATTCTGACCGCGGAGCGCTGCATCCTCATCGTCACGCATGACAGCAGGATCTTCGAGTACAGCAACCGGATCATGTCGATGGAAGACGGACAGATAAGCGGCTTCCGTCAGGGTGAGGCCGTATGAGGCCCAGGATCGAGCTAGTGCTCGCCTTTCTTGGCCTGACAGCCGGCTTGATTGGCGCATACATTTACGGCTTGCATTCTGCACCGCAGGCGCCGGCTTTCAACCCCGCGGCTAACCCATACGCCAAGGGCATCTATGCCGAAGGGATAGTCGAGAGTTACCAGAACAACGGAGAGAACATCAACATCTATCCCGAGGTGGCTGGTACCATTGTAGAAGTCCCCGTCCGCGAAGGGCAGTTTGTCCAAAGAGGGACGATCCTGCTGCGGATGGACGATTCGGTTCAGCGGGCGACCGCGGAGCAGCAGAAATCCCAGGCGGAAGCCGCGCAAGCCATGCTCGAGGAACTACGGGCCGAACCCCGTCAAGAGACTTTCGAAGTTTCCAAGGCACAGTTGACCTACGCGCGCGCACAACTGAAGAACGCAGAGGACGAACTGCAGAAGCAGGAGACCTCTTATCAGTTGGAGCCGAAATCAGTCAGTAAATTCACGCTTGACGACGCCATAAACGCCGTGAAGGTCGCAGCGGCCAACCTCAAGGTGGTTGAGAAGCAGTACGATCTCACCAGAGCCGGGGCCTGGATCTACGATATCAGAAGTCAGGAAAAAACCTGCCAGGCGGACGAAAAGGCATACCTGTCTTCGAGCGCTCTGCTGGCGAAGTACACGATCAAGGCACCCGCCGACGGCACGGTGCTCGCGATCCAGGCCTCGGTTGGAAGCTACGTCGCGCCGCAAGGCACTTACGACACGTACACGCAGGGGTCTGACCCGGTCATAGTAATGGGCGCATCAGAAGAATATGTCAGCGTCCGCGGTTACATCGATGAAATACTCATACACCGGCTGGCTCTGGGGCCTCAAATGCGGGCGCAGATGTTCATTCGGGGCACGAACATCAGCGTTCCACTTGAATATGTGAGAGTACAGCCTTACGTCTCTCCGAAAATTGAACTGTCCAACCAGCGGCTCGAAAGGGTCGATGTTCGAGTGTTACCGGTCATTTTCCGGTTCGCGAGGCCCCAGAATGTCGGAGTGTATCCGGGTCAGTTAGTAGATGTTTACGTCGCCGAGAAGTAGCAGGACTCGCTCATGCGGCGCACGCGCCTGCTTATTAAAGCGAGCCTGGCTGATCTTGCTTTCATTTTGCGTCGCCACCTGTGCTGTAGGGCCGGACTTCATGCGGCCCCAAGGCCCCGCGCCCCGACGCTACACCTACGAAGAAGAATCCGACCGAACGATTGCCGTAGAGGGCGGCGCACAAACTTTCGAGCCTGGAGCCAGGATCGCCGCCGACTGGTGGCAACTGTTTAAGTGCCCGAAGTTGAACGCGATGGTCGTGCAATCCATTGCCGACAATCCGACGCTCCAGGCTGCGCAGGCAAGTCTGCGGCAAAGCCAGGATTACCTCCGTGCCGGCTATGGTATTTTCTATCCTCAACTTGGCGCCAGCTTCGAACCCACGCGCCAGCAATTTTCACCCTCCCGATTCGGCGAGAGCGCCGGACCCAGCATCTTTAATCTTTATACCTTCTCGACGACGGCCAGTTACGTGCTCGATGTGTTCGGCGGCGAGCGCCGCACCATAGAGGGTCTCGGCGCCCAGGTCGACGTACAATACTACAACGAGCAGGGTTCCTACCTCGCGTTAACGGGCAACATTGTCAACGCAGTGGTGGCGGAGGCAGCGTACAGCGCCGAGATCGAAGCAACCCGGCATACCCTTGGATTTCTTGAAGAGCAGATCAACTTAACGGCCGCGCAAGCGACCGCGGGCATCGTTCCGTATTCGAATTTACTGAGCATCCAGACTCAGCAGGCCACAATAGAGGCGACGCTGCCGCCGCTTCGGCAGCAGCTCGCTCACACCAGGCATTTGCTTGCGACGTTGGCAGGTCAGGCACCTGCTGATTGGGCGCCGCCACAAATCACGCTTTCGGAACTCAAGCTTCCTGACGACCTGCCGGTGAGCCTGCCCTCTGATTTGGTGCGTCAACGTCCCGATATCCTGACGGCCGAAGCCCAGCTACATAGCGCCAGTGCACAGATCGGCGTAGCAACTGCGGCTATGTTCCCGAGCTTCGCACTGAACGCGAACTACGGCTTTAACAGCACCTCGCTTTCCAGTCTGTTCGCGAGCAACGCTGCCTTCTGGACCATGGGAGCAGCCCTCGCGACCCCGGTGATTCAGGGACCGACGCTGTGGTACCAACGAAAGGCGGCAATCGATGCGTATCAGCAGGCGGCGGCAAACTACAGGCAGACCATTCTAGGAGCCCTCGCCCAGGTCGCGGATGCGCTGGACGCGCTACAGCACGACGCTGAAACTGTTCGCGCACAATCGCAGGCACTCAGTACGGCAGCCGAGGCGCTGCGTCTGATACAGGCAAACTATCAGGCCGGCACTATCAACTATCTTCAAGTCCTAATCGCAGACTATCAGTACGAGCAGGCGACACTTGGATATATCCAGGCGGTGGGACAACGATTTCAGGATACCGCCGCGCTCTTCGTCGCTCTGGGAGGAGGGTGGTGGAATTCGCCTCGAAGTACCCTGGATAGATAGACGACAGTTCCCCACCAGATAGGCTTCCGTCGCAGCCCCCGGGCGTGGCTTAGCAGGGTGTTGAGGCGTGTCGCGTTCATTTTCCAAACCTGAGCATTTCTCAACACCCTGCTAGAGGCCACCGCCCGCGGCCAGCCATAGCCGCTTAAGATCGTTGGGAAGTTGACTCATGATATGTCCTGCGGTCCCACTGGTCCCGCTGGGACTTCCGAACGCGTCCTGGAGCGCGCTGAAAACCGCGACGACCGCCCGCTCGGCTTCGGCCACGGTATCGAGCGCAGCCATTTGCACTACGTCGAAGAGGAACTGGGGCTCATGAATGCGCCGGACCTGGCGATCCGGCCGATCGAAAGACATCCACAGCATTTTCAGCGAGGTCGGAAGTTGCGCGGCGACTTTGGCAGCCTCGTTGGGTGTCAGCCGATCGCGCAACTCCTGGAACACCGCGAAAATGAGAGTTTCCGCCCGACGCTCGTCACAGTCGGCGCGTTCGGCAACTTCGCGAACGAAGGATTTCTCGTTCATTGCGGCTCTCCCTAAGTGACGCAGCGCTGAGTGAGCATCAGCCATGCCATCGGCAATAGGCTAAAGACCGCAGAAAAATCGGAACTCAGAGGTTTGGCCCCCCATGACAACTGTGACCTAAAGCGCCAGTGAAGCGCCCGATGGCGCCTGCGGACACACCACGACGTGGTACGCGGTCGGCAGCTTATCGAGGCTGATGACGGAAGAGTGCGATAAAGTAAACGCGCCCTCCATAGAAAGCCTGCGCCAGTTCCTCTGGCATGTCTGATGCACTTGCCGGTCTCCCGGGGACGAACGAGCAGCGTTTGCTCGACCAGTCGCCGACCGCGCCGGCCGCGACCAACGGAGACGAAGTCCGCTACGGTTCCTTCGAGCGCTCGCTTGCCCTGCCGGAAGGAATCAAGGCGGAAGACCTGAAGGCCACCTACCGCGATGGCGTATTGGAGTTGAGCGCGCCGATGCCCAAGGAATCCGTCCCCAAGGAAGTGAAGATTCAGATCGAGGCTTCGAAGGGAAACGGGAAAAAGGCCGAAGCGGCGTAAGACACGGAGCTTGCATTCAAGCGCGAAGCAGGAGGACTTGAAATGAAAGTCGAGCAATTGATGACCCGCGATGTGAAGGTTTGCACCGAGGCCGACACGCTCAATCGTGCCGCCGAACTGATGTGGGACTGCGACTGCGGCTGCATTCCGGTCATCGGGGCCAACGGCGACGGCGGAATGGTCGGCGTTCTCACCGACCGCGATATCGCAATGGCCGCGTACACGCAGGGTAAGCAGCTATGGGCCATCCCGGTCGGTGCTGCGATGGCGCATAAGGTAGTCTTCTGTCACGCCGGCGACGGAATCAGCCAGGCCGAGGCGTTGATGCGCGACAATCAGGTGAGGCGGCTCCCCGTCCTGGATCAGAACGAGCACCTGGTCGGTATACTGTCGCTCAACGATGTCGCGCGCGAGGCCCAGCGTGAAGCTGCGGGCGGCAAGCGCGCGGAGGTCACGACTGAGGGAGTGTCGGAAACCCTCGCCTCCGTCTGCCGGTCCCGCGCCCCGCGTGAAGTGGCCGTGACAGCGTAAAGGCGGCGCGTGCGGCCAACGAAAGTTGATGGAGACGCCGTCGCGCAGGCCGTAGGGAAAGGCAATCGATCGAGAGCGGAGGTTAAAAACCATCATGGTGGTCGGTCAAAAGATGACCAGGAAGCCGGTGACAGTTACTCCCGACGCGAGCCTTGCAGCCGCGCGCAAAAAGATGGGCGGGAAATTCAGACGCGTTCCGGTCGTTGAGAACGGCAAGATGGTCGGAATCGTAACCGACCGCGACCTTCGCGAGCACAAGGGGATGCTCGACAAAACCAGGGTCAATGCCGTGATGACCAAGAAGGTCGTGACGGTGACGTCGGCCACGCCGATCGAACGTGCGGCCCGCCTTCTGTTGCGGCGCAAAATCGGCGGCTTGCCCGTGGTCGACGATGGCAAGCTGGTTGGAATAATCACGACCAGCGATCTGCTGAAGGCTCTGGTGGGCCTGGTTGGAGGCGCCGAGGAAGGGGCAACCCGCATCGATCTTGTTCTGACATCGGATGCGGGGACGAACCCGATGCTGGCGGCAACACAAATCGTCGGTGAAGAGGCCGCAGAGGTGCTAGGCCTCGGAACCTATCAGCCTGAAGACGAGGAGAGCCCGATTTTCTATGTCCGGGTTCCTGCTGACGAAGCGCAGCGTGTGGCTGGCGCGTTGGCTGAGAAGGGATTTGACGTATTGGCAGTGCACGAATAAGAAGACCGCCGCTCGTGGATTGCTGTTCCCCAGGAGAGCGCGCGAACGGCAGTTTCTATATGCCGTATTTTTCGATCTTCGCGTAAAGCTTCTTGCGGGAGATTCGTAGCAGAGCCGCGGCCTGGACCTTGTTGCCTTCGGTGCTCCTGAGCGCTCGTGCGATCAACTCGCGCTCGGCCTCGGCGAACGAGCCGATAGGGAGGTTAGATGCGCCCTCCGGAGACGCCACCTGCGGAGGCTGCGAACGCTGCTCAGGCCGGCATCCGGCCACAGCAGCCGGCAGCTCATCGAGGCTGATGACCGCGGAGTGCGAGAAAGTGAAGGCGCCCTCGATCGCGTTGGAAAGCTCGCGTACATTGCCCGGCCATAGACACCTTTGCATCGCCTCGAGCGCGACTTCCTCGACTCCAACCACGGCGACCTTGGGCTGCAACTTCTCGTTGAAATACGCGATGAAGTGCTCCACCAGCGCCGGAATGTCTTCAATCCGCTCGCGCAGCGGAGGGACGTTAAGCACACTGGCCTGCAAGCGGTAATAGAGATCCTGGCGCAGACTGCCCGAGCGCACCGCCTCCTCGGGATCGCGATTGGTGGAGGCGATCAGGCGTACGTTGACGGGCACTTCGCGCGTCGAGCCCACCGGCCGCACCGTCCGTTCCTGCACGGCGCGCAAGAGCTTGCTCTGCGTCTCGGGCGCCATCTCGGTCACTTCGTCGAGAAAGAGCGTGCCGCCTTCGGCTGCACGAAAGAGTCCCAGGTACTCGGCATTCGCGCCGCTGAAAGCGCCCTTCTTGTAACCGAACAGCTCGCTCTCGATCAGCTCCTTGGGGATTGCCGCGCAGTTGAGCGCGACGAACGGAGCGTTCGGGTCAGCTCCGCACTCCCTAATCGCGCGCGCCACCAGCTCCTTGCCGGTTCCGCTCTCGCCGACGATCAGAACCGTGCCGCGGGTTTTTCCGGCCGACTCGATCCGGTCGTACAGACGGCGCATCGCCGGGCTCGCGCCGACCAGACCATGGAAGGTGCGGCGTTCCTCGCGTGCCAGCAAAGCAGCCTCGCGTTCGAGCGCCTGAATGCGCGCGCCCGCGCTCGCCGACGCGGAGCGGAAATACGCGTCGGCCAGCAGGATCATCCGGATGTGGCTCAGCTTGTCGAAGGCCGTATAGATCTCGAGCGGCGTCGGCGGATCTGTGGGGAAGACCGAGTAGGCGCTTTCCTCGTACAGATGCAGAGACGCGACGATTTCCGCAAACGGCACCCGGCGTTCGCAGAGCGCCTCGCCAGTGCGGATGGTGTCGATCGCGTAGCGGTCCATCTCGCCCTCGAGCAGGTGCCGGGTGTTGCGCGACAAGGCGGTGTGGAAGACCTCGCCAAACTCGGCTTCGGGCATGGTTCGCTGATCGCCGAAGTGGATAACGTAGAGCTGGTACCAGTGTGCGATCACGTCGTTGAGGCGTTCGACGATCAGCTTCAGATACGGCCGCAGCGCCTCCAGCTCCTCGTCCCAAAGGAGGTGGTAGTGTCGTGGTCCACCCTCCGGGGGCCGGGTCCTATTCACGTCCTTTCCTGCTTGCAGCCGCACGGAATCAGGCTCGTTGAGTTTGGGCTCCCTTTTGTGGCCCGTTTCCGCTGTTTCTGTCGGAGACATAAGGAAAAAACTGCTTCCTTTTCGCTCTCCCGGTATTGTCTAGAGCAAGCTGAAGCTTGGCATACTTGCTGCTTCATCGCTCCGTGGAGGAGCCAGTCCGTTTTCGTGAATACCACGCGGCCAATGCGCCGATCAATCAGAAAGAACGCCGACTTGGAGCAAATGCGCCTGTCGCCGACGGTGCTGCTCCTCTCTGATGACGAGGGGTTGGCGGACCTGGTGCGCGAAGTCGTCAAGCATCCCTGGAAGCTGGTTCGGCAGGGCACCGACAAATACATGAGTCACAAGGTGTTCGCCCATCCCAAGGTGCGGCTGGTGATACTCGACGATCAAGCGGTCGAAGAAGACGATCGCGACCGGCTGCTCGCACAGATTCGCAAGCACTTCTCCGGCACTTCTTTGCTTTACATCGCCGGCAGCCACAGCGACGGCATCGAGAAGCAGGCGCGTACCAACGGCGCCCACTACTACGTATCGAAGCCGTTCTCGCTGGAGCAATTCGGCCGCGTGTTACAATCATTTCTGCAGGTACAGCAGGTGAAAGGATAACCGATGCATCAAGCGAAGAGAGGTCTGCGATGAACGCGAAAAAACCGGCCGCCAAGAGGCCGAGTCGCATCGACGCGGGAATCCGTCGTCTCTCGGAGGAACTCAATCGCGAAAATTCCCAATTGAGATCGTGCCTGCTCGATGCGGCCCTGGCCGGGCTGCGTCTCACGCGGAATCCGGAATCGCGCGAACTGAGGCGCGATGCGACCCGGATTTGGGCTGCGATCGAGCCGATCCTTTCGCATCACCTCGAAGCCGAAGACCGCAAGTTGCTCCCCTGGCTGGATCGGCGAAGCCGCCTTTCGCCGGAGGCCGGACGAAAGATCCGCGAATGCCACGACAAACTTCGCACCCTCATCGGCGCGATCGGTGACACCGGCGCCGATCATCTCACTGAAGCGCAGGCCCGCGCTGCCGGACGAGCGTTGAGCGGACTCGCGGTCTATCTGGACGACGCGATCGACGACGAGGAGCGCAGGCTCTTCCCAACGATCCAGAAGGCGCTCTTCGGAATAGGCCGCCGCGCCTGAAATCGCCCAAGCGAAACCCGCTGCCCGCACCACTCGTGGCGGGCCCCGTGCTTCGGGTTTGATGCCAAGAGAGCAAGTGTCGAATCGAAGTCATGTCATCCGGGCTTCCGCCCAGCCTCCCGAGCCGTTGGCGGAACTGGCGTTAGACCTCCGGAACTGCTGGGACTGCACCACCCATTCAGTCTGGAGCCGGCTCGATCCGGAGCTGTGGGCACTGACTCACAATCCCTGGCTGGTCCTGCAGACGGCGTCACGAACAAGAATCGCGGTGCTCGACACCGATCCGGAATTCCGCGCGCAAGTCGATGAACTCGCGCGGACCCAGCGCGAGTACCTGAAACGTCCGGCGTGGTTCCAGCATGCTTATCCCGACTCTGCACTTGGCTGCGTCGCGTACTTCAGCATGGAGTTCGCTCTGAGCGAGGCACTCCCGATCTACTCCGGCGGACTGGGAAACGTGGCCGGCGACTATCTCAAGGCGGCCAGCGACCTGGCAGTCCCGGTCGTCGGTGTGGGTCTGCTCTATCAGCAGGGGTACTTCCGCCAAATCATCGACCGGGACGGCAGCCAGCGTGCACTGAACCCGTACAACGATCCGGGGCAGCTCCCCGTAACTCCCGTGCGCGACCGCGGCGGCGAATGGCTACGCCTCAGCATCAATCTGCCGGGCCACAAACTCTGGCTGCGCGCCTGGCAGGTGCAGGTCGGCCGGGTGAAACTATACCTGCTCGACAGCAACGATCCCGCAAACCGGCCGGCCTATCGCGGTATCACCAGCGAGCTATACGGCGGCGGGCCGGAGTTGCGCCTGACCCAGGAACTGGTACTCGGAATCGGCGGCTGGCGCCTGCTGCGTGCGATCGGGATCGCACCGGAAGTCTGCCATCTCAACGAGGGGCACGCCGCGTTCGTCGTGCTCGAACGCGCCCGCAGCTTCATGGAGGAAAACACGCAGCCGTTCGAGGCCGCACTCAGCGCAACCCGCGTCGGCAATCTGTTTACGACTCACACCCCCGTCGCGGCCGGCTTCGATCGCTTCGCTCCGGGCCTGATCGGCGGATACCTGACTCGATACGCACAAGAGCTGCTCCAGATCGATCTTTCGCGTCTGCTCGCACTGGGCCGCGAGCATCCGGACGATCCGCACGAACCGTTCAGCATGGCCTATCTGGCCATCCGTGGCTGCGGAGCGATAAACGGAGTTAGTCGCCTTCACGGCACGGTGAGCCGCCGCATATTCCAATGCCTGTTTCCGCGCTGGCCGCAAGCCGAGGTGCCGATTGGCCAGGTCACCAATGGCGTACACACTTCGAGTTGGGACTCGGCCGCCGCTGACAGGTTGTGGACTCAAGCCTGCGGCCGGGAGCGCTGGCGCGGCACGCTGGAAACCGTCGGGGATGATATAGGCCGGGTCTCGGACGCTGACTTGTGGGAGCTTCGTGCCACCAATCGCCTTGAACTGGTGCGCTACGTACGCGAGCGCCTCGCGACGGCATTAGCCGCACGCGGCGAGGATGCGGCGATCGCGCAGTCCGTATTCGATCCAAACACGCTGACCCTTGGCTTCGCGCGCCGCTTTGCCGAATACAAGCGGCCCAACCAGCTCCTTCACGACCCCGAACGTCTCGTTCGTATTCTCTCTAATCCCGATCGGCCCGTTCAATTGGTGATTGCCGGTAAAGCTCATCCCGAAGACCAGCCAGCCCAGGCGCTGGTGCAGGCATGGGTACGTTTCGTTCAGCGCCCCGATGTCCGCCGCCGCGCCGTTTTTCTCAGTGACTATGACTTGTTGCTTGCCGAGCATCTTGTTCAGGGCGCTGATCTTTGGCTCAACACTCCGCGCCGTCCTTGGGAAGCTAGTGGAACCAGCGGGATGAAGATCCTCGTCAATGGCGGTCTCAACTTGTCAGAACTGGACGGCTGGTGGGCTGAAGCCTACTCGCCCGAAACAGGCTGGGCGCTCGGAGACGGAAATGAGCACGGTGAAGACCCGGCCTGGGATGCGATCGAGGCGGACGCCTTGTACAAAGTTCTGGAAGGTGAAGTCATTCCGGCTTTCTACACGCGCGATCAAAATGGTATTCCAACCCAATGGGTTTCGCGGATGCGCGAAAGCATGGTTCGCCTGACGCCGCGGTTTTCGGCCAACCGCGTCGTGCGCGAGTATACTGACAATTACTATGTCGCCGCGGCTAACGCTTACCGCGACCGCGCTCAAGACCGCGGCGCGCTCGTCGTCTCTCTGCTCGAGTGGCAGAGAGCCCTCTTGCGGCATTGGCCTGATATCCGATTTGGCGAGCTTCAGATCGAGACCTGCGATGGCAAGCATCGCTTTCAGGTTCAGCTTTATCTGGGTGATGTGAGCCCCGAGCAGGTACGTGTGGAACTATACGCAGAGCCCCTCGATGCCGCGGCCGCGGTCCGACAGGAAATGACGCGCGGGAATCCGCTGCCCGGTTCCACGAAAGGATTCGTATACTGCGGGGAAGTGCCGTCATCACGCGCGCCTGCTGACTACACGCCGCGAGTCATCCCGTGGCATCCCGCCGCCCGGATCCCATTGGAAGACTCGCACATTCTGTGGTTCCGCTAGAGCGACCGGATTTCTATACGGAGAAGAAAGATGAAAGTCGGGCAAATTATGAATCGCCACGTAAAAGTTTGCCATCCGCAAGACTCCCTGAACAAGGCCGCACAGATAATGTGGGAGGAGCGGTGCGGCGCGGTCCCGGTCGTTGACGAAGACTCCAGGCCGGTCGGGTTTCTGACCGACCGCGACATTTGTATGGGCGCCTATACCCAGGGCCAGCCGCTGGCAGCGTTAAGGGTCGAGGGCGCGATGGCCCGGAAAGTCGTAGCTTGCAAGGCCGACGACGAATTGAGCTCCGCGGCGGAGTTGATGCGCCTCAACCGCACGCGCCGACTCCCGGTGATCGATCCGGACGGAAAACTGGTCGGCCTTCTCTCGCTCGACGACCTCGCCTGTGAAGCAGCCCGGGCGCTTCGGGGCGGCGCTAATGAGGAACTGAGAAACCTCGTCCTGGAGGTGCACTTGTCGATTCATCGCGGGCGCATCCGCCTCCAGCCGCCTGCCTGAGCTCTTCGGGTTCCGAGCATGGAGCAACCTTCCGACAATCCGAAGGCTAATCCGGACAACGCGCCGGGAGTAGTTACGCGCGTTCGCGGGTCGGTCATCGACGTGGAGTTTGCCTTAGGGCGCCTGCCGGCGATCAACGACGCAATGATGATCGAGCTGGACGGCCGCGTCCTGCTGGTCGCCGAAATCCAGGAGCATCTCGATCTTCATACCGTCCGCGCCGTTGCGATGGAGAACACCTCGGGCCTGCGCCGCGGCGCGATCGCGCGCCGCGGCGGTCCCATCTGCGTGCCGGTGGGAGAACAGGTGCTTGGCCGTCTTATCAATGTGATCGGCGATCCGATCGATCGCCTCGGGCCGATTGACTCAGGGGCAACCCGCTGGCCGATTCATCGCAGCTCGCCGGCGATCGATCATCAGGATCACCAGCGCGAGGTCTTCCATACCGGCATCAAGGTAGCCGACCTTCTCGCGCCGCTCGCGCGCGGCGGCAAAGCCGGGATGTTCGGCGGCGCCGGCGTCGGCAAGACCGTGCTGATCATGGAGCTGATTCGGAGCACGGTCGAAAAGTATTCGGGCATCTCCGTGTTCGCCGGCATCGGCGAGCGATCGCGCGAAGGCCACGAGCTGCTCGCCGAGCTCCGCGAATCGGGCGCGCTGAGCCGCACCGCGCTGGTCTTCGGGCAGATGAACGAGCCGCCGGGCGCGCGTTGGCGTGTTGGCATGACCGCGCTGACCGTGGCCGAATATTTTCGCGACGCGATGGGACGCGACGTTCTGCTCTTGATGGACAACGTGTTCCGATTCGTGCAGGCAGGCTCGGAGGTGTCCGGGATGCTCGGGCGGCTGCCGTCGCGGGTCGGCTATCAGCCCACGCTTGCGACCGAGATCGCCGAACTCGAAGAACGAATTGCATCGGTGGCCGGCGCATCGGTGACCGCAATCCAGGCAGTGTACGTGCCGGCCGACGATTTTACCGACCCGGCAGTCGTCGAAACCTTTCGCCATCTGGACTCATCGATCGTCCTGTCGCGCGAGATGGCGGCGGAGGGGCTGTATCCCGCGATCGATCCGCTGGCGTCGACCTCGGTCCTGCTCGATCCGCGCGTCGTCGGCGAAGAACATTACGCGGCCGCCGAGGAAGCGCGCCGAACCATCGCGCGTTACAAGGAACTCCAGGAAATCATCTCGTTGCTCGGCGTAGAGGAGCTGAGCGTGGAAGACCGGCGCATCGTGGCGCGCGCTCGCCGCCTCGAGCGTTTTCTCACGCAGCCGTTTCTCGTGACTGAGCAATTCACGGGAATTGCCGGAAAATCCGTCACTATCGAGGAAACCATCAAGGGTTGCCGTGCGATACTTGCGGGCGAAGGCGACGGATGGGCCGAAAGCTCATTCTACATGGTCGGCACCTTCGAGGATGCTCGCGAAAAGGAGCTCGCCGCGCACAAGGCGCAGCAATGATCCGATGTCGATGAGGCTCGTCGTCACCACGCCCACCGCGATCGCGCTTGATGAAAGTTCCGTGCGCCACGTTCGCGCCGAGGATCCCAGCGGCGCCTTCGGTATCGAATCCGGCCATGCGGATTTTCTCACCACGCTTTCGATCTGCGTCGTGAGATGGCGCGATGGCGGCGGCCTCGAGCACTACATCGCCGTGCGCGGCGGCGTGCTACGCGTCCGAGAGGGCAAGGTCGTGGAGATCGCAACCCGTGACGCGGTCGTAGACGATGACCTGGGACATTTGCGCGGCGAAGTTCTGACCGCGATGGCACAGAACGTCGAGACCGAACAATCCGTCCGATCGGGAGTCCTCGCCCTGGAACACGCCGCGATTCGGCAAATCTATCGTTACCTGCGGCCCACTGATCGGCCGCTCAAAGCCGGGCCGCCGAAATAGCTGCGGCGCGCGATCGTGGCAACCGGGTCAAAACATGGCAATCACGAGTCGAGGGCCGAGGAACGCGAACTGGAAGAAGCCGTCAAACGGGCGCACAGCCGGCGCGAGCGCGGGCTGCGGACAGGAGAATTGCCGATAGGCCGCGCGCTCGCGATGATAGGGCGGTTCGGATGGACGATCGTCGCGCCGATTCTCATCGGCGCGTTCGTCGGACGATCGCTCGATCGCACCTTCCATAGCGGTGTGTTCTGGAGCGCGGTCCTGGTCTTTCTTGGCGCCGCACTTGGCTTCTGGGCGGTTTGGAACGGGATGAACAGCGAATGATCGGAGTAGTCGTTCTGCGGATAGTGCCCTATGCCGCGCTCGGCGCCTTGGTCGGTGCGGCGTATTTTGCGGCGCTCGGATGGAATGTCCGGCTTTACGCCGGCCATGGAGCCGGATGGAAGGCTCTGCTGCTCCATCTCTCGCGCCTTGCGGTCGCCGTCGCGGCTTTCACGCTCTGCGCCAGGCAAGGCGCCGGGCCCCTGCTCGCAAGCTTCGCGGGGTTCCTCGCGATGCGGACGATCTCGATCAATCACTACAGCCTCGCGCTCGAGAGGAATCCATGAACCATTCGCCGCTCGAGGCCGCCATCCTTTTTCACGTCGGCATCGTTCCCATCAGCCGCACCGTCGTAACCACGTGGGGATTGATGGCGGCGCTGACCGTCGCGTGCCGGATTGCGACGTGGGGCTTTCGCGCCGATGCGGGCGGATGGCAGGCGATGATCGAAACCGCGGTGGCCGGAATCGAAGAGCAGATCGCCACGCTGCTGAACCGCGATGGGGCCCCGTTCCTGCCGCTGCTCGGAACATTATTCATCTTTCTGGTGGTCGCGAATCTTTGCGGGATCGTTCCCGGTGTAAGCGCACCGACCGCGTCGATCGAAACGCCCGCGGCGCTCGCCGCGATAGTTTTTCTATCAGTGCATTTTTACGGGGTGCGCATTCAAGGCCCCGCCGCGTACTTGAAGAGCTATCTCAGGCCGAATCCGGTCATGTTGCCGTTCAATATCCTGACTCAACTGACGCGAACGTTCTCGCTGGCGATGCGCCTGTTCGGAAATATGATGAGCGAGGAGCTCGTGGTTGGGGTCGCTCTGGCGCTGGCAGGTTTGCTGGTGCCGATTCCGTTCATGGCATTCGGAATTCTGATTGGCCTGGTGCAGGCCTACATATTCAGCGTTCTGGCCGCAGTCTATATCGGCGGCGGCATTGGCACGATCGAGAACTGAGGGAGGTCGGAAGAAGATGACGGTCCAAATGCTCAGCATAATCGGTGCGGTGGTCGCGGTTGCCGTGGGCTCGATCTCGCCGGCGCTGGCCGAGGGCCGCGCGGTTACGGCGGCGTTGGAAGGCATCGCGCGGCAGCCGGAGGCCGCGGGCTCGCTGTCGCGCACCCTGTTCGTGGGCCTGGCGATGATCGAGACGATGGCGATCTACTGCCTGATGGTCGCCTTGCTGCTGCTATTCGCCAATCCTTTCGCGCGATGAATTTCAGTTGGTGGACTTTCGCGCTGCAGGCGGCCAACTTTCTGATCCTGGTCTGGCTGCTCAGGCGCTTTCTGTTCAAGCCGGTCGGCGCGATCGTCGCCCGGCGCAAGGAGGAAATTGCGCGTGCCATGGCGGAAGCATCGGCTGAAAAGCAAAATGCGCTGAATCTGCAGCACGACCTTCAGGCACAGCGGGCGGGAATCGAAGTCGAGCGCCGCAACGCGATTGAAGAACACCGCGCGCAACTAGCCACCGAACGCAGGAAGATAATCGACGAAGCCCACGCGGAAGCGGAGAAAATCCGCCATCAGGCGGCCACGCAACTCAACGAAGAGCGCGCCGACGCCGCACAAGAATTGTTTTCCGGGACCATCGAGCTCGCCGTGAACTTCGCGGAACGGCTGCTTCGCGAGCTGGCGCTTCCGTCGCTCGAGCATGCCTTCCTCACCCGCGTGCTCGACTATTTGGATCATCTGCCGCCAGAGGAGCGGGCAGCGCTCGTTGCGCATCTGGGCGCGAACCCACTCGTGGTGACGACGGCTCATCCGCTCGACGCGCGCGAAGAGGCGGAATGGCGCGAGCAACTCGGAAAACGGATTGGCGCCGCAGTGGCGATAGAGCTCGACACCGATCCGGCGCTTATCGCCGGCGCCGAAATCACGTTCGCGAACGCGATTCTCCGCTTCAACTGGCGCGACGCGCTGAGCATCGCCGCCAGAGAGATAAGCCGAAATGAGCACGCTGGCTGAATCCGTAAAAGACCGCTTGAGCAGGGCGGGCCGGGTTTTGAATCAGCTCAAGGCCGAGCCCCGGCTCGACTTGATCGGGCGCGTCGAGCGAGTGGGAGATAACGTCGCCAGCGTACGCGGCCTGCCGGAAACGCGGCTGAGCGAACTGCTGCTGTTCGAACGATCGGACGGCGGCGAGCCGGTGGTCGGAATCGTGCTGGCGCTCGACCCCGATCTAATCGGATGCGCGATGCTCGGCGACGACAGCCGCATCGAGGCGGGCAACCTGGTGCACGGAACCGGTTCAGTCGCCAGCGTGCCGGTCGGTGACAAGCTGCTGGGCCGAATCGTGAACGCACTCGGCGTTCCGGTGGACGGAGGCCCGGAGATCGAAGCGGCGGGAGTCGAGCCGGTCGAGCGGCCGGCGCCCGCGATTGTCGATCGCGATTTCGTCACCACCGCGCTCAATACCGGCCTGCTCGTCATCGATGCGATGCTGCCGCTGGGCCGCGGCCAGCGCGAATTGATCATCGGCGATCGCGAGACCGGAAAAACCGCGATCGCGATCGACACCATAATCAGTCAACGCGATACCGGCGTGATTTGCATCTACTGCGCGGTGGGACAGAAGACCTCGTCCGTCAGCCAGGTGATCGATGCGGTCAAGCGCTACGGCGCGCCGGAGCGATGCATCTTCGTATACGCACGCGCGGACGACCCGCCGGGAATCCAATGGCTGGCGCCGTATGCGGCCTGCACGATGGCCGAGTACTTCTCGGAACGCGGCGGCGACGCGCTTTTGATCATCGATGATCTGAGCGAGCACGCGGTGATCTATCGGCAGCTCTCGCTGCTGTTGCGCAATCCGCCGGGGCGCGAGGCCTATCCAGGCGACATTTTCTATATCCATTCGCGGCTGCTCGAACGCGCGGCCAAGCTCAACCGCGAGCGCGGCGGCGGATCGCTGACCGCGCTGCCGATCGCGGCGACGCAGGAAGGCAATCTGTCCGCGTACATACCGACCAATCTGATTTCGATCACCGACGGGCAGATCGTTCTCGAGTCGCGCCTGTTTCACGAAGGACAGAAGCCCGCGGTTAATGTCGGTAAGAGCGTATCGCGCGTCGGAGGCCAGACGCAGTCGCATGCGATGCGCAAGCTGGCCGAAAATCTCCGGCTCGAATATGCGCAATTCCTCGAACTGGAAATTTTCTCACGCTTCGGCGGGATGGTGGATGAGCGCACGCGAGAGATAATCGGGCACGGGCGGCGCATCCGCGCGGTCCTGACGCAGCCGCAGTTCGCGCCGCTCTCAGTCGCGCATCAGGTGGCGCTGCTGGTGGCAATCGCCGAACGGCTGCTCGACCGGCTTCCGCTCAACAAGGTGAGCGAGCTCCAGGCGAAACTCGGCCCCTGGCTGAACGAGCACGCCGCCGAAACTGTGCGGGGAATCAACGCCAGCGGAGAGTTGGAGCCGAGCACGCGCGCGGCGCTCGTCACGGCCATCGGGGAGCTGGTGGAAAGCTTGAATCACGCAGGCACCGCGCCAGGGGCGCGATAACTCGATGGCGCAGGAACGCGAAATCGCCACTCGAATCACGTCGCTCAACGAGTTGCTCGAGATAGTTGCGGCGATTCGGGCGATTGCCGCATCGCAGATGCAACAGGCGCTCAGATCGCTGGAAGCGATTCGCGGCTACTCCGAGCAGATTCGCGCGGCGTTGTTCGAAGCCGCAGCTCTGCTGCCGCCCGCCGGCGCGATCGAAGCTGCGGCGCGACCGCGCAAATCCGGACTGGTTGTTTTCTGCGCCGAGCACGGCCTCTGCGGCGGCTTCAATGAGCATCCGTTGCGCGCCGCCGAGCAGGCAACCGCGGCAAGCGACGGCGGGCTTGCGCTGATCGTAGTCGGAACCCGCGGCGCCCAGATCTTTCGCGAACGCGGATTGAGTCCGGACCTGGCGCTGCCGATGGCGACCCATTGGGCGGGAGTCACCGGCGCTGCACGCCGCGTCGCGGCGGAACTCTATCGGATGTTCAGCGAGGGGCGCATCGCGGGCGTCGAGGTCGTTTACGCACAATATGCCGGGGGCCAACTCCCGCACATCGAGCGGCATCGCCTGCTGCCCCTCGAAGTGCCGATCGTGCTCGAGACTTCCACGCGGTTGCCGCCGATCATCAACCTGCGGCCGCAGCGTCTCTTCGACGACATAGTCGGCGAGTATTTCTTCGCAACCCTGGAGAACGCCGCGATGCAATCATTCTACAGCGAGAACTCGACGCGCTTCCGCACGATGGAAGCGGCGCATCAGAACATACAGAACAAATCCGGCGAACTCACAAAGCTGATGCAGCGCCTCCGCCAGGAGGCCGTGACCACCGAGATTCTCGACCTGATAAGCGGCTCCGCCGCACTCGCGTCAGGCTGAGCGCCGCGCCGACGAGACAAATTCCCGGTCCTGGGCAGCCCCTACCACCTGTGGCAAGTTTAGGGGCGTCACCATTTTTGCGAGGTATGACCCTCATGGGAAAGCGCATTGACCCGGCAAGCATTGCATCGATCATAGGGACACTTTACCCGCCGCCATTTGATCAGCCTTGCCGAGCGCGCGAGCGCAGAAGGCTGGGTGATGCCGCAGGGTTGACGCAGTTTGGCGTAAACCTCCTGCGCTTGCCGCCCGGCGCCTGGTCCAGTCAGAGACACTGGCACACGGGCTCGGATGAATTTGTCTATGTCGTCGCCGGCGATGTGGTGCTCGTCACCGATGAAGGTGAGGAAGTCCTGCATCCAGGCGATGCCGCCAGTTTCAAGGCCGGTGATACGAACGGCCACTGCTTGCGGAACCACTCACATGGCGAAGTTTTGGTGCTGGAGATTGGCAGCCGCATTGCCGACGATTCCGTTTACTACTCGGAAATCGACATGGTAGCCCCGGCAGGTGGACAGCCGGCGCCCTTTACGCGACGTGACGGCACCCCCTATGCCGACATCAAGCGTCGAGGGCCAACGGGCCGATCATGATTCGAGGCTGATCTGCTATTCGCGCCGCGGCGACGCGATCGCCCTCCGCGTCAGCATCACTAATGCTTGCGGTCAGCATCGATCTTGCGACAGATCGCGATCTCGGACATCGCGTGATAGATGGCCACGAGGGCCTGTTCCCGATGACCCGCATATGTCGGCGGCGTTGGCTCCAGGAGGTTCGCAGCGCTCTGCAGTTGCGCCTCGATCGGCGGGAAGACGGTGGAATGTATTCCCTTCTTCGCCTCTGCCGCGTCAGCCGCGGCGCTGGCCCTGGTGTAATAGGCCTCGGCCTTCTTGAAGTCCGTGCCCACCACCTGCGCGAGCGCATTGATACTCGAAATCGCGAGCAGCGCGGCGGCGAGCGCGGCGGCCGTCGCGAGCGTCCCTGTGTTCAGCTTCATGTTCATCCCTCACTTCGCAATCCTTGGCTTGGCGCCAATCTACGATCCGGTTCTCGCTTGCGCAAGCCGCCGCGAACCTGTACGTCCAAGGCATCGGCGAAGCGTTCGTAAGAAAATGGAAATCCGCGATCGTTTAGGACCGGGACCTCGCGCGCGAGTGCTCTCCGGAAGCAATCGGTTTTTTACGCTCGCGACCGTCACGCTTCTGCTGCTTTCGGTTCGGGCGCAGGGGCAGTGGACGAGCCGCGACGGCTGGATCGAGGAACCCGCGGCCAAGTCGCTGAACGTCGAGGGAGATGCGGGTCGCTCGTACCTGGACACCGCGTCGGTCCATCGCGGCGATGACGGACTGGTCTATTTCAGCGAAAGCTCTAACGTGATGCGACCCGAGGAAATAGGCAAGGTGGGTTTCATGAAGGATGCCTACGATTGCGCGAGAAATATCAAGTACATGTGCGTCGAACTTGGACGAGGGAATTGGCGTAACGATCGGAACAGCACGCTCAACGCGGCCGACGAACCCGCTTTACCGGTCTACCGCAAATACCTGTGCGGCGACCCGGATCGCGCCGATGATAGCGCAAGATCCCACGCCCGATAATCCTGCTTGCCATTCCCACAGCTTCTGCCACCAAGCTCCAGGTTTACCCTGCGCTGACTCCGGCCTTTTCCAATGCCTCGCCGATCTCCCATCCGGTCAGTAGGAGGGTTCGAGTACATGCCGCAACTATGGCGAGAGTATCGCACTTGAGGCACTGAGTTTTGGATACGGACCCGCTGCCGGTTCTCAAGACGTCGTGGGCCGCAGTGCGTTCACCATTCGAGCATGCCGGAGACTTTGTGCGGCTTGGTTGGGGGCCAGGCGTTCTTATGTTTGCGGCGCAAGCCGCAGCGGTGTCGGGCGTCAAAACGGTGTTGCGGATCGATCGCGCCGAGAATGCTCATCCGCTCGCGGCCACATTTGCGCCGCAAATCGCAGCTCTGGCGGCCGGCTACAGCCACATCCTCGGGCCCTCGACCAGCTTCGGCAAAGATCTCATGCCGCGTGTCGCGGCATTGCTCGGTGCGCCCCAGGTGAGCGACCTGATGGCCGTCGAGGGCGCCTATCGCTTTCGCCGCCCCATTTACGCCGGCAATGCCATCGTGACCGTGGAAGCGGATCCGGGTCGCAAATTGATTGCCACGGTGCGCGTGGCCTCTTACGAAACCGCCGCCGGCGGCGGCAATGCCTCGATCGAGTCCAAGGCTTTGAGCGTCGCCCTGCCCTCGCATACGCGCTATGTGGGCGCCAAATCCGGATCGACGGACCGGCCGGACTTGCAGACCGCATCGCGGGTGGTGTCGGGCGGCCGCGCACTCGGCAGCGCCGAGAATTTCAAGCTCTTGTTCAGCTTCGCCGACAAAATCGGCGCCGCCGTCGGCGCATCGCGTGCCGCGGTCGACGCCGGTTACGCTCCCAATGAAATGCAGGTCGGTCAGACGGGAAAGA
>Ga0209517_10001454_pt1 | contig 35890 bp, 26 predicted proteins | sample PeaSoiMetSII2010_FD_187695 | JGI IMG/M metagenome (GOLD analysis project Ga0209517, IMG submission 187695) | Peat soil microbial communities from Weissenstadt, Germany - SII-2010 (SPAdes) (version 2) | ecosystem: Environmental > Terrestrial > Soil > Wetlands > Peat | place: Germany... | reverse complement strand
ATTTTTTTGGATTTTTGGCCATTTTCGAGCACTTAACTCTTTTGTTATCAATGGCACTTTTTCGCAATATCCAAAAAAATCACGCTCTCTCAGGATGACAGCCACTTTCATCTCAATGGGTGGGCCGCAGGTCCCTGTGCACTCGGAATGGCACAGTTATCCTCGACATCTCTTCGTGTCGCTTGGGGCCCGAGACTGCTCTTACTTTTCCCCTTCCTTCAGTTTCTGATGCAGATCATCGACCTCCTTCTCGAGCTTTTGCAGCTGACTCTCCTTGTCTGCGGCGAGCGCCAGAAGGTAGTCCGCCAATAAACCTTTGTTATCTTCCATGGTGACCTGAAGATTGTTGAGTCTGTTGCCGAGCTCTTCGCGGTCGTTGTCGTAGGCCACCTGAGAGAGATCAAAGAGATCGTCAGCCAGAGTCTCCGTGCGGATCACCACCGTGGTTGCCAGGACCAAGTCGTCAGGTTTCTCGGCCAAGTCGCGAGCCGTCTGGCGCAGACTAGTTAGAGATTGAAGACGGTCTGTCAACGGCCTGCGGGCCAGCGGCTGTCCCGTCTCGTCGGTGAGCGGCAGGTCTTCGTTCGTCAAGTCCTTGAACACCGCTTCTAATGGCCCGAAATTTGTGTCGTACCGCGCCAGGAAATCGGGCAGAGTAGTGGACGTCAGCTTCTGCTGCGAAAGCAGGCTAGTTGGGAAGATAGCGACCGAAAACAGACATATCAGAATAGGCCGGCTTTTCATAATGACCCCACTTCGGCAATCGGGTGACCGGGAGATCGGGTGATCGGGTGAACAAAATCAAAATGCGTTATCGTGGATGCGATTCCGCTTGCGGTCGATCATTCGGTACCTCAAGCTTCGAAATCAAAGAACAAGAAGCAAATTGTGGTTTGTTCTTTGTTCACCCGATCACCCGATCTCCCGATCATCCGATTACCTGATCACCCGATCACCCGATCATCCGATCTCCCGATCCCGAGGGCAGCTTCGATGGCTTGCGCGATTCGGGCCGCATGGTATTCGACGTCTTCAGTTCGCCCTGCCTCGACCATCACCCTGGCTAGGGGTTCCGTCCCCGAGTAGCGAACCACCACTCGACCCCGCTCGCCAATCGCCCTCCGGCACTCCTCCACGGCGCGGCACACCTCCGGAAGGGTTTCGAGAGCCGGCTTTTCCCGGACTTGCACGTTACGAATAATCTGTGGGAAGGGTTTGAAGGATCGAGCCAATTCCTCGAAAGGCTGGCCGGTCTCCGCCATCAGGCGGACCACTTGGAGCAAGGTAATGATGCCATCGCCAGCCAGTGACAAGTGGCCGAAGATAATATGGCCCGATGGTTCCCCACCCAGGTTCAGACCCGAACGCTGCATTTCCTCCAAAACGTACTTGTCGCCAACTTGAGTGCGCTTCAAGCCGATCCCTTGTTCCGCCAGCGCTATTTCGAGCGCCAGATTAGTCATTTGCGTGCCAACTACCGCGGAGCCCTGAAGTGTGCCCCTGCGCTGAAAGAGAGGCGCCACGATCGATAGAATATAGTCGCCATCGATCAACTTGCCTTCGCGCGTGGCGAAGATGGCTCGGTCCGCGTCACCATCGAAGGCCACGCCCAGGTCCGCGGAGAGCGAGCGCGTCGATTCCGCCATGGATTGCGGATGAAGAGAGCCGCAACCAAGATTGATATTGCGCCCGTTCGGTTCTGCGTGCAGAACCTCGACCTTCATGCCCAGCCGGCGGAAGAGGTTCGGGACGATGTGAGAGGCTGCACCATTCGCGCAGTCCACAACCAACTCGTATCGCGACACCGTCAGGCCGGCCGGAATAAGCTGCACGAGCCGTTCCAGGTAGTCCTCCAGCAGTTGCGGCGCCTCCCGGAGTGCGGAACCGGAAACTCCGGAATTGCTTTCAAGAAACGTGGAGCCCTCCTCCTCGTTGGACCCTGTCTCGTCCAGTTCCCGCTCGATCTCAAGCTCCACAGACTCGGAGAGTTTTGCCCCGGATTTCGATAAGACCTTAATGCCGTTGTCTTGGTAGGGGTTGTGGGACGCGGAAATGACCACGCCGGCAGAAAAGGCGTGATGACGTGTCAGAAATGCCAAGCCAGGCGTCGTCATGACTCCTGCTTCGAGGACTTCTACCTTGGCCGAACGCAGACCTGCGACAAGACGGGCGGCAATCCAGCTTCCGGATTCGCGGGTGTCCCGTCCCAAAATGACCCGCACCGGACGAGCCGGATCCACTCTTTCGAGAACCGTACCCAGGCTGCGGCCAAGCCTCCATACGGTGCGGTCGTCGAGGGGGCACTCACCCGCCACGCTTCTTATCCCGTCCGTGCCAAACAGCCTCGGTTTGCCTGCCATGCTCCAACCTATTGTAGACTACAAACCCTTTGATGCCCAAAAAGCGTCGGCAGTGGGCAGATCGGCAGGCAGGCAGATGGGCAGGTAGGCAGGTGGGCAGTTCGGGAAACAGTCTGTCTCGACCTTTGCCCCACGGCCGCCGGAGTCCAGTTCCCCCCTCCGTCTGTTTACCCACTTGCCCAACTGCCGAGCTGCCTACCTGCCTCAAGGACGGCATCTGCGATGCGCACTGCCGGCAGAATTGCCGCGACCTCGTGCACGCGGACGATGTGGGCGCCGGCGAGAATTGCGGCCACTACGGCGGCAGCATCGCCAGATAGGAGGGACACACCATGGCGTACCCCTACCCGCCTTTCCAGCATCGGCCAGTAGGCTGTGGCGCCTTTTGCGCTCCGGCGGCCTTGTTGCGTGCCGCGACGAGGGGCAGCGCCTCCGGCGACTGCCTGAACGAACGACTTGCGTGAACTGCCCACCAGAATGGGAAGGCCGAACCGCCGCAATTTGCCAAGATGCGAGAGGATTTGGAAGTTTTGAATCCTGGATTTGCCGAAGCCCAAACCGGGATCGAGAATCAACTGCGACCGCCGCAAGCCCGCAGAGAGAGCACGGTGAACAGAAGTTGCCAGGCCACGCGTGACCGACTGTACGATATCTGCAACGAACGGCTGCGTTTGCATCGTCTCCGGCCGGCCACGGATATGCATCAGGATGAGAGGGATCTTGTGACGACGCGCCACCTCAGCCAGCCGCGGGTCGAATCGCAGACCGCTGATGTCGTTCAGGATGCTGGCGCCCGCTTCGACCGCCTTCTCGGCCACTTCAGCCTTTGTGGTGTCGATCGAGATCGGCGTGGAACGCAGTTTACGCCGCAGCCCTTTGATAACCGGCAGAACTCTCTGCAATTCTTCTTCGGCGGAAATGGGCTGCGATCCCGGCCGCGTGGATTCCCCGCCAACGTCGATCCAGTCTGCCCCCTGCCGCACCAGGTCCAATCCGTGTTCGATGGCCGAGGCGGGGTCGAGGTAGAGCCCGCCGTCCGAAAACGAATCTGGCGTCACGTTGAGCGCACCCATGATGAGAGTGCGCTCTCCGACACGCACCTCGCGCCCGCCGATTTTTATATCGAAGGTTGGACGAGGAATCATGCAAGGCAGTGCCCAGTGCCTGGAAAGGACGTTCAAACTACTAGAAGCTGTTTCAAAATCTCCTGCACCCGATTGCAACGGGGATGCCCGCCTGCGCGTGAAACCGTGCTCCCCGCAGGGGAGCAAAATGAGTAGCCGGGGGTGAAACCCCCGGACCAAGGCCCCACACCCCGCCTTCGGCACCCCTCTCCCCGCAGACGGAGAGAGGGGAAAGGGGGGGAGGGCGGTGTCGTTTCGGGGGGCGTTGCCCCCGGCCACTCATATTCAGCCCCTGCGGGGCTGAGTCGCCGAGCAGTCACCGGGGATCTTGGGCGGTGTTCAGTAATCTACGTACACTCTGCCGGGCGGTTTTGAAACAGCTTCTAGGCACTAAGCACTAACCACAAAGCACTGTTTTTCTCACGCCGGCTGCGGCCGTTCGCGCGAGGGCAAGCCCGGCGTGGGACGAGGTTTCAATACCTGCGTCGTCTCCGGCGCGGGAGGTTTTGGAGGCACCGGACGGACGACCTCCGGCAAAGGCTTTCCATCCAGGAGCAGCTTGACTTCACTCGCATCCAGGACCTCGCGGACCAGCAGTGCCTCCGCGATGCGCACCAGGGCGTCACGGTGCGTGGTAAGGATCTCTTTAGCCTTCTCGTAGGCGGTGCTTACAAACCGCTTCACTTCCTGGTCGATCTTGATGGCAGTGTCCTCGCTGAAATCGCGCGAGGTCGCCAAATCACGTCCCAGGAATATTTCCTGCTGGTGCTTTCCATAGGCCAGGGGACCGAGGTCTGACATTCCCCATTCGCACACCATGCGGCGCGAAACCTCCGTGGCCTGCTCGATGTCGTTGCCGGCCCCGGTGGTGAAATGGTTCAGGAAGATCTCCTCCGCCGCGCGCCCGCCCATCATTACGGCCAGTTGCGACTCGAGGTAATCGCGCGTGTAAGTGTGTTTATCATCCAAGGGGAGCTGCATAGTAACACCCAAGGCCATACCACGCGGGATAATAGTGACCTTGTGAATCGGGTCGGCGTACGGAATCATGGAGGCCACCAAGGCATGCCCGCCCTCATGAAACGCGGTGTTCTTCTTCTCCTCTTCGGAAAGGATCATGGACTTTCGCTCGGCCCCCATCAGGACCTTGTCCTTGGAAGTCTCGAAGTCATGCATGACCACCGTCTTGCGGTTTTGCCGGGCGGCGAGCAAGGCCGCTTCGTTCACCAGGTTGGCCAGGTCCGCACCCGAAAAGCCCGGCGACCCGCGAGCGAGCACCGGGATATCGACGTCCTCAGATAGCGGGATCTTCTTGGTGTGAACTTTCAGAATCGCTTCGCGCCCTCCCACGTCCGGTCGCGGAACAACCACGCGACGGTCAAACCGGCCGGGGCGCAACAGAGCCGGATCCAGAACATCCGGTCGATTGGTTGCGGCGATGAGGATAACACCCTCGTTCGACTCAAATCCGTCCATCTCCACCAGCAACTGATTCAGCGTCTGCTCGCGCTCGTCGTGACCGCCGCCTAAGCCGGCGCCCCGGTGGCGGCCCACCGCATCAATTTCGTCAATGAAAATGATACACGGAGCGTTTTTCTTCCCTTGCTCGAAAAGATCACGAACCCGCGACGCGCCCACTCCCACGAACATTTCAACGAAGTCGGAGCCGGAAATGGAGAAGAACGGAACGTTGGCCTCACCGGCAATCGCTCGCGCCAAAAGAGTCTTCCCCGTCCCCGGCGGCCCCACCAGCAGAACGCCTTTGGGAATGCGTCCGCCCAGCTTCTGGAACTTTTGCGGCTCGCGCAAGAACTCAATGATCTCCTGCAATTCTTCTTTGGCTTCCTCCACGCCTGCCACGTCCTTGAAGGTCACCTTTTTCTGCTGGCTGGAGAGAAGACGGGCGCGGCTCTTCCCAAACGAAAGCGCCTTATTGCCGCCGCTTTGCATCTGGCGCATAAAGAAGATCCAGAGGCCCAGCAACAAAATCATGGGCAGGCCATTAATCAGCCAAGTCACCCAGGAATTCCCCGAACTATCTTTGATTGTGACGTTGACGTTCTTTTCCGTCAGGGTCTTGTACAGGTCAGGATAGTTTGCGGGAATAGTCGATTTAAACTTGGCATTGTCTTTCTTGAGCGTGCCCGTAACGTCCGTACCCGTAATCTGCACTTCATGGACGTTGTTGCTGTTAATCTGGTCGATGAAGGCCGAGAAACTGAGGTCTTGAACGTTCCCGCTCGCGCTGCCCCTGACAACTGCCCAAATCAGCAGGGCCGTGACTGCCATTACCACCCAAAAAACGATGTTTTTTACCGCCGAATTCACGGCGTTTCCTCCTCCGGCCCCCTAAACCTTTCAGGAGCGCTTACAACTACCACATTATTGGATGCTTCACACTGCCCTCAGGAACCGGGCTAATCTAAATCTCTATGCCGCCGTAGACGGAGCGTCCCGAGCCTCGGCGGCCCCAAAGTCGGGGGCGTCCCGGCGCCTTCCTCAACCACCAGCAGCATTCGCGACTCGGGAGCCGCAGCCACCGAAGCGGCAGGTGGAAATCCTCGCACCCAAACAATCTGTTCACCGCACTCCAGCACCGGCCAGAGTTTCCGGCGGCTTCGCGGGATCTTCCGCTGGCGAAACAACTCCTTCAATTTCCGCAGCTTTCGGCTTCCCGAAGGCCAGTAGTGGTCGCCGGCTCTCCAATTTCGCAATACCAGCCGGCGTGGCAGCTTCTCGGCGTCCATGGCGCTGCCTGCCATTTGATTATACTCCCGGGCACGCCCACCAGGCTCAACTATCTTTAGCACGAAAGTAACCCCCAGAAGGGGTACCGAGGTCTCTCCTGGGACATCGACCGGGTAAGCATAGGCATCGCTTGCGGATGAAATGGGCTGCGACCCGAGGACAAGCCAGTCGAATTCCTTTCTCGCTATCGTCTCTTCGTGCAGGGGGAGGCTACGGCCGCTTTGAGCGCCAAGGGCAAAGCGCAGCAGTCTCTCGATGCTGGAGTAGGCTAGGCCGCGAAATCCCGGGCGAGCGGATTGAAGCATTTGGCGCAGGACTCGCCTCTGAATGGCCGGCGCAAGCCCCGCCAGTGCACGTACCGAAATCTTTTCTTCCGCGCCCTCGCGCAGGCGCCAGGGGCGACTGCGCTCGAGAGCTTGTTGCTCGAGGAATGCCTCTTCGTCTCTAGCCCGGTCGGCATGACCCTTGAGGAGCGGAACGATCGCGGGGTTGAATTCCCGTTCCAGCAACGGAAGGAGTTCCCGGCGCACCTTATTGCGCCTCAGCCGGGAGTCGAGATTGGTCGAATCGATCCGGTATTCGAGCCTGCGCGCTTCAATCTCGCGCATGATCTCGGCGCGCGTGACGTCGAGAAAGGGGCGGGCGACCTTGCCCTCCAGCAGCGGGTAGATTCCGCTCAAGCCGCGCGTCCCGGCGCCGCGCATGAGACGCATCAGCACGGTTTCCGCCTGGTCGTTCGCGGTATGCGCCGTCACCACCAAGTCCAGCCGGCCCTGATCCACCAGGGTGAAGAAATACCGGTAGCGCAACTCGCGTGCTGTGGCCTCCAGATTCCGTCTTCTTTCGCGAGCTACTCGTCCCACGTCAGCCTGGCCGACCAGGTAAGCCATACTCATGGAATCGGCCACGCTCCGGACAAACCGCTCGTCGGCGTCGGACTCTGCGCCTCGCAAATGATGGTTGAAGTGGACAACCAGCAGCGTGATCCCCAACTCCCTGGAAGCATCGTTTATGAAGTGCAGGAGCAATACCGAATCCGGCCCGCCCGAAACCGCCACTCCCACGCGCTGCCCGGCATGGAGAATTCCCTGCCGCTTCACCTCCTTCAACCAGCGGGAGTAAACAACTGACTTTCCTGGCATTCGTTAAACTCACCACACGGGAGCCCTTTCTAGCTCATTGTAACACCTCGGGCTCAGTCCTGCTTCTCAAGGCCTGCGGCACTTCGCCGAACCTCGAGAGGCGATTCACCGCTGAGGCAACAGAGTTCGCAGAGGAGAGCCCGAGTATTGTTCTGTACCACTGAGGGTGAGTTTCTTCGCGGCGCGCGAAGAAAAGCAGATCCTTCGCTTCGGTCAGAGTTTGTGATTTTTTTGGATTTTTAGCCATTTTCGAGCACTTAACTCTTTTGTTATCAATGGCACTTTTTCGCAATATCCGAAAAAATCACTCTCTCTCAGGATGACATGTCATTCTGAGCGAAGCGAAGAATCTGCATTTGGTTGCGGCTGTGCCGCGCAGTACTACTATTCCGATGATGTTTTGCGGCTCGCGAGGATTTCTGGTCTGGAATTTTGAATCTGGAATTTTGGATGCGGCCAACAGGGTGCGCTGTGATCTCCGCGGGCTCCTCGGTGGAGCTTTGTGTCGCTTTTTTAAGTATTAGCAACCTAAGCATTTTCCACGGTGTACTCCATCGTGTTATAGTGCCCAACTGCCCATTCCTAAGTTGTAGCGCTGACCTTCGGGTCAGCACCGCGTCTGCCGCCCTGAAGGTCGTCGCTGGGCGGGGTAGGCACGAGGCCTGCCGGCCGGAAGTTCTGTACAACGAAGCAGCGGAGCGCACCCATGCCGGAATTCAAGCCCTTCGTTCCACACGATTCGAAAGAGCCCGAGTTCACGCTCAAATCGGTCCTGGCGGGCATCTTGCTGGCCGCCATTTTCGGGGCCGCCAACGCATACTTAGGTATGAAGGCCGGCCAGACTGTGGCCGCGACGATTCCCGCGGCGGTGATTGCCATCGCGCTGTTTCGTTTACCCTTCTTTCGCGGCGGGGTGCTCGAGCAGAATCTAACCCGCACTGCCGCCTCCGTAGGTGAAGCGCTGGTGGCTGGCGCGATTTTCACCATCCCCGCCTTTATGATGGTCAACGTGGGCGGGCAACGCTTGTGGACTGACTTGCGCGGCCACTATTGGACCGGCACCTTCATCCTCTTTGCGGGCGGATTGCTGGGCGTGTTCTTCATCATCGTCTTACGCCGCCCGCTTTGTGTTGACTCACCCGATCTCCCGTTTCCTGAAAGCACGGCCAGCGCCGAGATCGTGAAAGCCGGTCAGCAGGGCTCGACCGACGCTCCCAAATACATCTTCGGCGCCATGGGACTGGGCGCCCTGCTTCAGTTGCTCAAGGACGATAAAGGCTTCCAGGTTTTCCAGGATTCGATCAGCGCCTTCTGGAAATTCCCCAAATCCGTGGTCAGCTATTTCGGATACCAGAAAGAGCTTCTGGGCCGCGTCGAGTACACCGGAGGCATGGCCTACTCGACGCCGTCCGCGTCCCCTGCGCTGATCGGCATCGGGTACATCATCGGGCCCCGCCTGTCGGCGATCAATTTCTCCGGGGGTGTCATCGCCTGGCTGGTGCTCATTCCCCTGGTTCTGTTCATCGATCCCGACCTGCCGCGCCGCCTGGGCGCGACCACCGGAGGCACGGCGCCCTGGGACCTCGCGAGCTACACGGTGTGGTACAACGTGGTTCGGCCCATCGCGGTAGGAGCGATGCTGGTGGGCGCTGTATACACGCTTTATAGCATGCGAGAGTCAATTCTCACCTCGATTCGCGGAGCCTTCCACGCCTCCGCCGCGGGCGGCGAACACGCCGCCGGGCGCACCCGCCTGGATATTGACATTCCTATCAAATGGATCATTCTTGCTATTGCCGTCCTAGTTATTCCTATTACGATTATCTACAAGTACTTCGCACACAGTTGGAGCGCGGCCATCACCGCGGCAATTGTGATGACGTTGACTGGATTCTTCCTGGCAGCGGTGGGCGGATACCTGGTGGGCCTGGTGGGCTCCTCGAATCAGCCCGTCAGCGGCCTGACCCTGGCGGCGCTGGTGGTTGCGGCGTTGATGATGGTGGCGATCGGGGTGAAGGGCTTGGGAGGAGTCGCTGCGGTTCTGGGCGTGGCGTCCGTGGTTTGCTGCGCGTGCTGCGTCTCCGGCAGCCTGATTCAAGATCTGAAGGCCGGTTACCTTCTGGGCGGGACGCCCTGGAAGATGGAAGTGGTCGAAATACTGAGCGTGACCGCGGTATCGTTTTTCCTGCTGTTGCCCATCATCGCGCTGCACGAGGCTAACCTCGCCACGGGCGGCATCGGCGGCAAGCTGCTGCCTGCCCCGCAAGCCGGTCTCATGGCCCAACTTGCGCAGGGAATCGTGGGTGGGCAAATGGCCTGGGGGCTGCTCTTGATGGGATGCTTCTTCGGCATAGCGCTGGTGATGATCGGCGCGCCTTCACCCATGCTGATCGCGGTGGGCATGTACCTGCCGCTCGAAACCAGCGGGGCGATATTTGTGGGTGGAGTCTTGAAGTGGGCCGCCGACGTTTGGGTGGCGCGCAAGAAATTATCGGCAGAAGAAAAGGCCAAAGTCGAGGAGCGGGGAACCCTGCTGGCCTCCGGGTTTATCGCGGGCGAGGCCATCACGGGAATCCTGCTCGCTGCCCTGTTCCTCACCGGCGTGTCTTCTATCACTAAAGTAATCACCGGCCACGACGAGTTGCCATTCCTGGCCAACTGGGGCGGGTGGATTTCCCTCGTGGCGTTCGCGATAATTGCTTATATCCTGATCCAGGTGCCGTTGCGCAAGCTGAAGAACCGAGAGACGCAGCCCTAACCGGGAATGAGTCATGCGAATCCATCATGCAGCATGTTCCGCCAGCTGAGAGGCTGATCGCACGGTTCCAATCTGTCGCTACGCAGACGCTTTACGGCATGTAGGCACTGCGCTAGAATCGATTGGGTTTCGGCTCGTTTCTAATAATCATGAGAGAATGTAAACGGGGCACACGTCAGTGGGATCACCAGCGACAGGCCCCGCGCGCACGCAGGCAGAGCACACAAACTGAGAGGGGGAACTATGACTAAGAATGAATACTACGATATGGTCATCGACAATTTCCGGCCGGCAGAGAGGCTTATCGGCATGGCCCCGGCGGAAAAACTCGATTGGGCGCCGGGCCCGACGTTCATGAGCACCGGCCAAGTGCTTTGCCACCTGAGCGAGGGCGTGGGGGGCGGACTCGAGATGCTGGTCAGCGGCAAGTGGCCCACGATGAAAGAAATGGAAGAGGGCATGAAGCTCGAAAAGCTCCCTTCTTGCGCCATCCAGGAGGCCCTGGACAAACTCAAGAAGGACAAGGAAATCCTGCGCCAGGTCTTGGACGGCTTGAGTGAGGAGGACTTTACCACGAGAGTCGTCTCGGTGCCCTGGGGTATGACGGCCAAGATGGAGCGCATGGCCATCTCCTTCCTCGAGCATTTCACCAATCATAAAATGCAGCTATTCACCTACCTGAAGCTTCTCGGCCTGCCTGTGAACACAGAGACGCTGTACGGCATGTAGAAAGATGGGTAGCGCAGACCTGCTTCCCAAGGTCTGCGGCTTTGACCCTATTTCGTCGACACGAACCGCAGACCTTGGGAGGCAGGTCTGCGCTACCCCGGGCCGCACGCTTTGGTTGATCTCACTGTGCAAGCGTCACCACCGCCACCGCGAGCCCGTGCAGGGTGGTTTGTTCACCGTTCATGTGAGCGGTTGCAGGCGGCTGAAAACCCGTGGTCTGATCGACGTACATCACCTCTGCCCCGCTTCCAGCCGGCACCGTCAGTTCAAAATCGCGGTCGCGCTGATTAACCAGCAGCAGCTTGCGCCTGCCATCGCGAGTCACGAATCCCTGAGCAAACACTTGTGCAATGCCGGAATTGGTATCAACCAGCTTATCACCAGGGCCGAAGTTGTCATGCAGCAGCTTGAGCACCCAGAAACGGGCATTGGGTTGGCCGCTCGTCCAGTCCACCATCGAGACGCCCGGGAACTGCGACGGGTAGCCCACCAACTGCGACTCGCCGGCCACATCAATCCCAAACCGCGCCAACTCTCCATAGAGATATGCGTAAACGCCGCCGCATAAATTCCAGTAAGAATCAGGAATAGGTTTCCGGGGAACTGAGTTATCGTCAGCCGGTATGCACCCCAACTCGTCCAGATCGACTTGTGTCTTCGGAGACAAGCGCTGCCGAATGGCGTCGATGTAGCGCACCGAATTCAGGAAACCCGCGGCTTGATCGAAGACTGTGTATTGCTGCACTTCGGGACTCTCGTCCGCAGAGGGGTTGGCATAGAAGTGGTAGGAAACCATATCCAACGGGATCCCGGGCTTGTGGTTCTTGGGATTGAGGAAATACTCGAAATATGCGGGCAGATTCTCTTCGAGGAAGGCGTTAGGCGAGGTCCCTGACAGGGCCAGGCCCATGAACTTCATCTGCGGCGCCACACGTCGAATGGCACCCACGATGGCGTCGTAGACACGCGTATAGGTTTCAGGCGACATCGTGTGCTCAGAGTCGACTTCGTTCAGCACCTCCCAGATGGGGATCTTGTAGTGGTGGTTGGAATCGTGCCGCTTGCCGTACTCGTCCGTGAAGCCACCCTGCGTGTACCAACTCACCAGACGCGCATAGTAGTCCCCCACTTCCTTCAGGGTCGGGTCGCGAAACTCCGTCCCTTTTTCGTAATCCCACGTTACCTGGTCCGGAGCCGCGGGGTACGCTACCGGCTTCTCCGTCTTGAACATCCACTGCGGGATGGTGCTGAAGTTGATGATCACCGAATGCGCCGTCTGGGCGTTCATGAAGTCTTCCATCATGGGATCGATCAGGGAAAAGTCCCAGGATGTCTTGCCGTTGGCCGGAGGCTCGAGTTCGGCCACGCCGAGCTTGGGGTAGGGCAGCCAGGGGACGTAGCGCACGTCGTCAGCGCCCAGTTCGTGCAGGGCCTGAAACACCCGGTCGTGAATCTGGGAGCCGCGACGCAAGGGAGGGTTGACCACAACTTGCAAGGTGGGCGTGGTTTTCGAGACGGTCAGGACCTTATCCCAATTGACGGTGACTTTGGCTTTTTCGACTGCAGCCTGCTGCGGAGGCGCGGTTTCTTTTTGCGCACAGCCGGTAAGCAAGACAATGAGCGAAAGAGAAAAGAATCCCAGCACTCGAACAACTCGATTAATTTTCATGGCACTCCTTCCAAAGTAGGTCTTTCTATCTCCGGGCCGATTGAGAGCGAAACGCGAGGTGAATTCTATAACGCACAACGCCCAAAAGCCATCGTTTGTCTTCGACGCTGACGCCCGAGACCCCTTACGTCCCGCTTCACCTCAAGACATAGGCGAACGTTTTGGCATCGAAGGCGAGAGCTCGCCAGCGATCAATGACACGCACGCGCAGTGTGCCCTTCAGCGGCTGGTCCGCACTGCTGCTGAGGTGAACATTCAACGGAAACGGCGCATCGGGCTGATCGAACCGTACACGACCGCCAGCGCCGTAAGAACCCAGTGCCGGCTCCTCAATGCGGACAGTCAAAGGCTCCGCCGTATCGACCGGTGGCTCGAAGGCTACAGCCGCGGCCGCAAACAAAATGAAGAGTGCACAAAAATGAGCGCGCATCTGAACCCCCACGACGGAACATGAGATGTCATTCCGAGCGAAGCCAGGAATCTCGCTCTGCTCTATCGAAAGTCTGTCATTCTGAGCGAAGCGCAGAATCTGCATTAGTTCGCCTCGTCTCGGACCGGAACTGCGGATCCTTCGCTTCGCTCAGGATGACAGCGACTGTTATCTCCATGGGTGGGCCGGAGGTCCATGTGCACTCGGAATGACAATGTTCCGATTGTTCCATACGTCCCAGCCTTCTACTTCAATTTACATTTTGCTTCCCAGGGTCATACAATATACGCCGTTTTCAAGGTTGTGGCGCGAAGGCCCTCTTGGCCTTTAGCCCTCTCCCTCGGGGAGAGGGTGTCCGGCGACGGCGCTTTCTCCAACCGCCGCCGGACGGGTGAGGGGTTTCTTCTTAAAGACGCAGAAAGAGCGAATTCAAACGGCAAATGGCAAACGGCAAAATTCAAATGGTTTACAATTTGCCAGCTGTTCAGATTGAAGAACCATTTGCCATTTGACCTTCGCCATTTGCCATTTGAGTTGTTCTTGGTCTTGCCTCATGCGAAATGCCCCCTCACCCGTCGCGCTCCGGCTGATGAAAACGCCGGCAGCGCGACACCCTCTCCCCGAGGGAGAGGGCTGTATATCACTTTCTCGCCAAGGAGGGCTGTAATGAACCGAAGAAAGAGCTTTCAACTCGCTGCAGCGGGGGTCGCCGCTGCGGTGATGCCGAATCGACAGCTTGCGGCAGAACAGCAGGCGGCACGCGCTGTACGCGGGCTGCCCTCGCCCATCATCAAGGACATCAAAGTGATCACGACTCAGCCGGCGGGCGTGCGCCTGGTAGTGGTCAAGATCCTCACCGATCAGGACGGCCTTTACGGTTACGGTTGCGCCACTTTTACGCAACGCGCTGACCTGGTGGGTCCGGCAGTGGAGAAGTATCTCAAGCCTTTCCTGGTTGGGAAGCCGGCGGACCGCATCGAGGACACCTGGCAGGCCTGCTACAACAGCTCGTATTGGCGCAACGGCCCGGTGCTCAACAATGCCATCAGCGGGATCGACCAGGCGTTGTGGGACATCAAGGGCAGGCAGGCCAACATGCCGGTGTACCAGTTGCTGGGCGGCAAGGCTCGTGAAGCCGCGCTCACCTACGCCACCGTGGGCGGCATGGCGGCCGCAGAGGCCATCGACCGCGCTCGTCAGGTAATGGCTAAGGGATTTCGAGTTGTCAAGATTATGACTGGCGTGCCCGGCATGGATTCGTACGGGCCGAGCGGCGGCGCTCCTCTCGAAGGCTTGCACGCCGGGCCCGTCTTCGACTCGGTCCCTTATATGCGTCATGCGCGGCAGATGCTCGAGGAGTGCCGCAAACAACTGGGTGATGAAATCGAGCTCATTCACGACGTCCACGAGCGCGTCAGCCCGCACCAGGCCGTGCAATTCGCCAAGGCGCTCGAGCCGCTGCGGCTCTTCTACCTCGAAGACGTCCTCTCGCCGGAGGACATCGCCTACTTTCGCCAGATTCGCCAGCAGTGCGCGACCTCATTGGCCATGGGCGAGTTGTTTAACAGTCCGCATGAGTGGCAGCCGCTGATTGTCGAGCGCTTGATTGATTACATTCGCGTACACCTGTCGCAAGCGGGCGGCCTGACGCCGTCTCGCAAGATTGCAATTCTCGCCGAGAATTTTGGCGTAAAAACCGCCTGGCATGGACCCGGAGACGTCTCACCCGTCGGGCACACCGCGCAACTGCACCTCGACCTTGCCAGCTACAACTTTGGCATCCAGGAGGGTGGAGTCATCCAAGGCGTCGAGGCCGAGATTTTCACCGGCTGCGCTGCCTACAAAGACGGGTACCTGTGGGCCAGCGATTTGCCGGGCTGGGGAATCGAGGTCAACGAAGAGTTAGCGGCGAAGTATCCTTTCAGCGACGGCCCCGAGCACCTCAACGGCGGGTGGGGAGTAATCCGGCAATTTGATGGCACGGTCATTAAACAGTAGGTTGTTGCAGGGGTACACCTTGTGGGCATAGGCGCTGGAGTAGGCTCGACCTGGTTCCGAAGCCCGCCGAGGCGGGCGCAAGAATGTGGCCCACGGCGACAGCCGTGGGGAGAAAGGGAGGGACGACGCGCCTGATAAGCCCCGGGAGGGGCGACAGAACTGTCGTAACCATGGCAGATCTTCTATCGCCACTACGTGGCTCAGCGTGCTCTCTGTGTGCCGTGATCCCACGGCTGGCGCCGTGGGCCACATTCCTGCGCCGCTGATGCGGCTTGGCGTGGGGGCGAGGGGCTTATTCTGGGCCTGTGCCCCTCTTCGACGCTTTATCCGTTCCGGCCGTGCGCCCGGACTATTTCTTCCACGACGCCTTTCGCCATGCATCCAAAAGTCCGCATGCGGGCTCCCTGCTCATACATCGAACTAAGGAGCCTTCTACCCTCGGCATCGACGAAGGTGACTTCGCAGAGGTCTACGATAACCGGCTTGTCTGGCGCGTGATCTTTCACCGCGCGCCAGCTTCGTTCCAGTTCGTCCACCCAGGGGCCCGCCAGTTTTCCTTCCAGGTTCAGCGTGGCCGCATTCGTCGAATTGTGAGTGGTAATTTTCAACATCATTCATCTCGCGGGACGCTGCCTGTCATTCTGAGCGAAGCGAAGAATCTCCGCAGTCCACTAACTAACCAACTACGGAGATTCTTCGCTTCGCTCAGAATGACAAATCATCGATGCGTCGCCCTCAGGTACACAAAACTAGCGCACCCCGGCCTCGTTTGAAGGCACGGTCGGAACTTGCGAAGGCAGCTTGGACACAAAAGACGGCAGACTCGAGGCGTCCCAGCCGCCGCCCAGCGCCTTGATGAGCAGCACGCTGGAGTTCATGCGCCGCGTCAGGATATTAACCGCAGTGATCTCATCATTCAGGGCAATACTTTGCGCGGTTATAACCTCGAAATACGTCACGAGGCCGCCCTTGTAGCGGTTTAGGGAAAGCGCCGTGGAACGCTCAGCCGATTGGACGGCTTGCTGCTGTTTCGCGTCTTCCTCCTCCAGGATGCGCAGTGCCGCAAGGTTATCCTCGACCTCCTGAAACGCAGTCAGCACGCTCTGGCGATAGGCCGCCACGTTCGACTCGTAGCCGGCCCGGGCCTGGTCGGTGGTCGCATGGCGAAGCCCGGCATCGTAAAGCGTTTCGAGCAAAGTCGGGCCCAAGGCAAAAAAGCGGCTGGGCCAGGCCACCCAGTTGCCGATGGTCGACCCTTCCGTTCCGCCCGCAGCGCCGAGCGTCAGGGTGGGGTAATAGGCCGCCTTGGCGAAGCCGATCTGGGCGTTGGCCGCGGCCGCGCGGCGTTCTGCCGCGGCGATGTCGGGCCGACGCTCGAGCAAATCGGAGGGCACGCCTACCGGAATCCTGGGAGGCACAAGATTGAGCGGCGCTGCGGGAATCGAAAACGTCGATGCAGGCTGGCCCACCAACGCTGCCAGAGCGTGTTCGAATTGCGCGCGCGCTACCCGCACGTCGATGGCCTGGGCCTCGGTAGTTTCAAGCTGGGTTTCTGCCTGTGCCACTTCCGCCCTGGCCGCCAGTCCCCCGACAAAGCGATTCTGGGTCAGGTCCAGCGCTTTCTGATAGGCGACAACGGTCGAGTCCAACAACTGCTTTTGCGCGTCCAGGCCGCGCAGGGCAAAGTAATCGGAGGCCAATTCCGCGTGAATGCTTAGTCGTGCGGTTTCGAGGTCGGCAGCGCTGGCTTGGGCGTTCTCCCTGGCGGCTTCCACGGCGCGATGGATGCGGCCCCAGGCATCGATTTCGTAGGAGAGGTTGAACGGCAGGACAAGGTCACCCAGGGTTTGCCCCGCATTTCCGGCGGGCTGCGGAGCGTTCTTCGAGGTTTGCTCGACAACCGTGGAAGGGCCGGCGCTAACCGTCGGAAACAAGCCTGCGCGATTAATGCTGATCAAGTCGCGCGCCTGGCGAAACTGCTGTTCCGCAACTTTCAGATTCTGGTTTGAAACTTCGATGCGGTCCTCGAGCGCGTTTAGTTGCGGATCGCCAAAAACCTCCCACCACTTGCCGCGCAGCGCCTGGTCTTGGGGTTGGGAGAGCTTCCATTCTCCCTGCGCGCCGCCAGTTCCGGGCGCGAGCTCCTTATAAGCGGCTGGCGTTTCCACCGGGGGCCGGGCGTATTTCGGCCCGACCGTGCAGGCGGCGGCAAAAAGCAGAGCCAGGAAAACAGGAACGAGAAGGGTGGCACTGTCATTCTGAGCGAAGCGAAGAATCTCCGCAGTCCTTCGTGGGACATCAGACGAAAAGCAACTGCAGAGATCCTTCGCTTCGCTCAGGATGACAAGACCCCTCGGTTCGCGCCCCTTGGCTGGCATTTCCACCACACTCTCCCACTTCTTTCAAAAATCACCAATCACGAATCGCCAATCACAAATCTTTTTGTTCTCCCGATCACCCGATCATCGGATCACCCGATTTCCCGATTCCTACTCCGCTCCCCAGTGGTTTTCGCCCGGGCCGGCCACTCGAACCTCCTCGCCGTCGACCAGCGAATCGGGCGGGTTGGTAATGACCGCTTCGTTTGGCGATAGCCCTGACACCACCTCAACCTCGGTACCGAAATCGCGTCCCAAGGTAATCGGGAGCATCGTCGCGTGGCCATGCCGGACTACGGCGACGTGCAAGCCCTCTGAACGGAAGATCAAACTCGTAACTGGAATGATGAGCGTCGAGGTTGCCGCGGGTAATGTCAAATGGACTTCCGCATAAGCCCCGGGCAGAATCTCGCCGGTCGGGTTTTGAACGTCCACTTCCGTCAAAAGGGTTCGCGAAGACTGCTCGATGGCCTCGGCGTTCCGCACAATTTTGCCGGGGAAGCGCCTGCCGGGATATTGGGGCATCGTGAGATAGGCCGGCACGCCGGGCCTTGCCGAAGGCGAATCAACCTGCGGCACATTCACGTAGACCCGCAAGGGATTGACCGCCGCAACGCGAAACAGTTCTCGGGTGGAGCCGCCGTTGCCGCCGCTTCCGCCTCCGGGAGCAATCAACTGGCCGATATCGGTCTCGCGCGCGGTGAGGACGCCATCGAAGGGCGCATACACTTTCTCGAAGGATTGCAATTGCTCGAGCCGTTTCACGTTGTCCGCGGCGGAATCCACCATGGCCTTCTTGGCGTGCTCGTCGCCCACCGTGTTGTCCACGTCCTGCTTCGAGACGGAATCGCTTTTCAGCAAGAACTCGTAACGCGCCGCTGTCGTCTGCGCCAGTTCGTAGTTGGCTTTGGCCGTCGCAAGTTCTGCGCGCGCCTGCTGGAGTTGCTGATCGAGTTCGGGCGTGTCGATCTCCGCCAGAAGCTGCCCGTTCTTCACCCGCCCGCCAATGTCCACGTACCACTTTTTAAGATAACCGGTCGTCCGGGCATAGATCGGAGCTTCAATAAACGCCTGCACATTGCCCGGAAGGATAATCTCCTGCTGCGGGGAGCCCCGCTTGGGCCTCGCCACAGAAACTGAGGGCACCGCAAGCTCGCGCGTTTCGGTCTTCACCTCCGCCGCGGCACGGACTCGAGTGTAAATTCCCCGGTAGGCAACAATGCCCGCCACAATGGCCAGCAGGAGAAGCCACACGATGGTCTTGGCAACGCCGGATTTGGAGCCGTGTCTCGGCATCGGCGCTCCCTCGCCGCGGCCTTCGTCGCGCTCTATGCTCTCCTCAACTTCCATTACGTCCTCCGCTACTACGAACACCGAAATTCGAAAATCGGCCCTCTCCCTTGGGGAGAGGGTGTCGCACGACGGCGTTCTCATCAGCCGTTGCGTGACGGGTGAGGGGTCTTTCGCACGTTTTGGCCACCCCTCACTCAGCTATCCAAAAGTCGCATAGAGGGCTAAGGCCCGTCACCCTGTGCGACGAGTCAGTCGTACGTCGAAACCAACCCCTCACCCGTCCTGCTCCGGCTGGTGAAAACGCCGGCAGCAGGACACCCTCTCCCCAAGTGAGAGGGCTGTAGTTTCGATTCGAATTTGTTCGGCTGGCATGAAAATCTCAATCGCAAATCACAAATCGCAAATCAGAAATTCTCTTGTTCTCCCGATCACCCGATCACCGAATCACCCGATCTCCCATGAATGATGCTAAACACCGTGGGAACAAAGAACAGCGTTGCCACAGTGGCGAACAGCAACCCGCCGATCACGGCTCGCCCCAGCGGGGCGTTCTGTTCCGCCCCCTCGCCAAAGCCCAGGGCCATGGGCACCATACCGATGATCATGGCGAGCGCCGTCATGATGACCGGCCGGAAGCGCGTAAAGCCGGCCTCGAGCGCGGCGGCCGCCGCATTCTTGCCCTCGTCCATTTGTTCTTTGGCGAAACTCACCACCAGGATGCTGTTCGACGTCGCCACCCCCACGCACATCACCGAGCCGATCAACGCCGGCACGCTGATCGTGGTGTGCGTAGTGAACAGAAACCAGACAATCCCCGCGAGGGCCGTGGGCAAGGCGGAAATGATAATCAACGGATCCAGCCACGACTGGAAATTCACCACGATCAAGAGATAAACGAGCACAATCGAGAAGACCAGCCCAGCCGCCAGCCCGATGAACGACGAGCGCATGGTCTCGATCTGCCCGCGCACGATGGTTCGCGAGCCACGCGGCAAATCCTTTTGGCTTTGTGCTACGGCGCGATCGATCTCACTCGCCACGCCCCCCAGGTCTCTTCCCTGTACCGAGCCGTAGATGTTGATCACCGGTTGAACGTTGTAATGCGAGACGGCAGCCAACGAGGAGCCGCGGCTGATCGAAGCGAGATTGCCGAGGATCTGCGGCGCCGCGCCTCTCGAGTTGGCAACTGGAATGTTCTCGATATCCTGAAGCGAGTCCACGCGGTACTGTGGGGTTTGTGTGGTGATACTGTAGCTCACCCCCGTTTTGGGGTCCATCCAAAACGTGGGCGCGGTCTGGAAACTACCGCTCAAGGAGACTAACAGATTATTTGCCACATCGAGGGGGGTAAAGCCCACCTGCGCCGTCCGTGTCCGATCGATATCGACTTGCAATCGCGGCAGGTTGAAAGGTTCCTGGATGTGCAGGTCCACCACCCCCGGAACCATATTGATTTTTCCCACCAGCGCTTCCGCGAATCGCCGGTTGTCGCGAAGTTGCTGGCCCACCACCTGAACGTTGATGGGTTCGGGAAGGCCGAAATTCAGAATCTGGCTGACCATGTCGGAAGCCAGCACGTAGAACGTCACGCCGGGGTATTCTCGCGCCAGGCGCAACCGCAACCGCCGGAGGTATTCGGCGGTGGGATGATGCTCGTGCGTGAGCGAAACCAGAATGTCGGCGTCCCCCGGGCCGATCGGAGCCGAGGTGCTGTAGGCAAGATTTACGGTGCTGTACGGCAATCCTATGTTGTCAATGATGCTGGTGAGCTCTTGAGGGGGAATCTCCTGGCGAATGGTGTCCTCCACCATATCGCAAAGCCGCGCCGTCTCTTCAATGCGGGTTCCTGTGGGCGCGCGCAGGTGGAGTGTAAACTGGCCGCTGTCCACTTTCGGGAAGAAGTCCTGGCCCAGCCAGGGGAAAAGCAGGAAGGAGGCCAGCGCCGACCCTAACACGGCCAACGCCAGTCTGCCGCGATGCCGTAAACAGACCTCCAATCCGCGCCGGTATTTTCCCCGCAGGCGCTCGAACGAGTGCTCGAAGCGCAATTGCAGGCGTGCCAAAAGGTGGCGCTGCGCCTGCGCCGCGAGGCTGGCCGCATCCGCGTCGTGCTCGTGCCCGCGCAACAAATAGCGCGCCATGGTGGGCACCAGGCTCCGGGACAGGAGATAAGACGCCAGCATGGCGAAGCTCACTGCCTCCGCCAGAGGAATGAACAAATGCCGGGCCACCCCGGTGAGGAAGAACATAGGTACAAACACGATGCAGATGGCGAGCGTCGAGACAAAAGCCGGCACGGCGATCTGCGCCGCGCCGTCCAGAATCGCCGTCAGGACTTCCTTGTTCATCGCGATGTTCCGGTTGATGTTCTCGATTTCAACCGTGGCGTCGTCCACCAGAATCCCCACCGCCAGGGCAAACCCGCCGAGCGTCATGATGTTGATCGTTTCCCCTAAAGCGCTCAGCACGATGAGCGAGGTCAAAATGGAAAGGGGAATGGAGACGGCAATGATCACCGTGCTTCTCCAGCTCCCCAGGAAAAGCAGAATCATGGCAGCGGTGAGCACTGCGGCAATCAGCATCTCCCGGATCACGCCCTGAATTGCCGCCCTGACGTACAGCGACTGGTCCGCCAGGTAGTGCATTTGCAATTGAGGCGGCAAGCCTTTTTGTATAAGGGGCAACTCGTCTTTGATTTGAGAAATGATGTCCAGGGTTGAAGCATTGCCCGTCTTGAGCACGGTCATCAGCGCCGCGCGCTGGCCATTGACACGGACAATGTTGGTTTGAGGCGGAAACCCGTCGCGCACCTGGGCGACATCGTGGATGTAGATCACCGTGTTGCCGGTCGTTCTGACAGGCAAGTCGTTGAGCTCCGCGGTGGTCAGGGGACTGCCGTTCGTCTCCACGTCGTATTCGTACTGCCCGATCTTGGAAGTTCCGGCGGGAAGGATCAGATTCTGCGTACTGATGGCGTTCACAACGTCGGAGGGCGATAGGCCCTTGGACTGCAAGGCCCCCGTGTCTAAATCCACTTGCACTTGCCGTTGCTTTCCTCCATAAGGCCAGGGGATTGCCGCGCCTTCCACGTCCGCCAGTTGCACGCGGATGAAGTTGGCGCCGAGGTCAAACAAGCTCTGCTCGGAAAGGCCTTGCCCGGCTAGGCCGATGCGAAGAATGGGGACGCTCGAAGCGCTGTACTGAATAATCAAAGGTGGAGTGGTTCCAGGCGGCAATTGTCGAAGCTGCGTCTGGCACATGGCGGTGACCTGGCTCAGCGCCGTAGAGATGTTTGCCCCGGGTTGAAAGAAGATCTTGATGACTACCACCCCGCTCAGCGACTGGGACTCGATGTGCTCGATGTCGTTGACGGTGAGCGTGAGCGCGCGCTCGTTGACCACCGCAATCCGGTAGGCCATCTGCTCCGGCGATAAGCCGGTGTAGTTCCAGAGCACGCTGACCACGGGGATGTTAATGTTGGGGAAAATATCCTTAGGGGTTCTGAGGATCGATAGGACGCCCAAGATCATTATGGCAATAGCTGCCACAATGAAGGTGTAGGGCCTGCGTAGCGCTAATCTGACAATCCACATGGCTCAAACCGGGTGCGGCAGCTATCTTGTGATCCCCGGAGGGGATCGGTAAAGCAGCTGGGGGCAACGCCCCATTTGCGCTAAGATAAGAACCGCCTTCAGTCAATTCGGTGCATTGGGTTGCGTCCCGCGAAGCAGGACACCATGAGTAGCCGTAGGTGAAACCTACGGAAAATGAAGCGTCCATCAACATTCCGGCCCTGGAGGGGCCGACCCGTCCGAGGTCAACCCCGTCGGGGTTGGCCTGATTTGTGAACGCTCCTGTCAGCCGCAGGTTAAAACCTGCGGCTACTTACGGTTGGCCCCATGCGGGGCCGCTCGGTCAAGCCGTATCTTAGCGCTTATGGTGAGTTGCCCCCGGCTACCATGTTGTGCCCTTGCAGGGCACAAACTCCGCCCGCGGTCAGGCTGAGGCACGAAAACCTATACAGGGCAAACCTGATGCCAACTCCGGTAAGTTTTTGGTGGAAAACTAAGTCAATTAGATTAAATAGGTTAAGCTGCATCCAGGGAGGTGCAGCAGGAGCCGAGTTCCGGCGTCAAAGCCGTTTTGACGTCAGTATTGACAGGCACGAGACAAACGGGTGATCGGGAGATCGGGTGATCCGGTGAACAAAGAACCGTCCGTCGGCCACCGGCCAATCACAAATCGCAAATCGCCAATGACTTGCTCACCCGATCACCCGATCATCCGATCTCCCGATTCCCCCATGGTATTATTGTCACATAAGGAGGGCCCGATGAAAGACCTGAGTGCAGATCTGTTGCGCGTTGTGGAAACGGCGGAACCTCGCCTGCGCGCGTTCAGCGAACTCGAAAGTGCCAAGCCCGTATTGACCGGCGGCTGGTCGCGAAAACAGGTTGTTGGACACCTGATTGATTCAGCGTCAAACAACCACCAGCGATTCGTGCGTGCGGCACTTCAGCCTTCTTTGGATTTCCCCACTTACGACCAGGTTGGAAACGCCCGTGTGCAGGTTTTCCAGGAAGCCGGATGGTCTCTTCTTATCTCGCTATGGGCCGATTACAATCGTTACCTCGCTCACGTTATAGCGCACTTGCCGGAATCCAAGCTTAACACCGTCTGCCGCATCGGATCGGGAAGCCCGGTCACGCTCGAGTTCTTAGCCAGGGATTACTTCAGGCATCTGGTACATCATCTAGCCCAAATCGGCGTCACAGAGGATCGGGTGATCGGTTGATCCGGTGATCGGGTGAATAAAGAACAAGCCCTCACCAGCCAACCAATCGCAAATCACAAATCAGAAATCGCAAATAGGTTGTTCTTCCGATCACCCGATCATCGGATCACCCGATCTCTTAATTCCCAACCGCTTCATGCGGTAGAGCAGTGTGGTGCGCTTTAATCCCAGGCGTTCGGCAGCGCCGCCAGGCCCGCCCAGAACTCCTTTGGCCGCGTTCAGGGCTTCGATGATCTGTTCTCGGTCGGTCACTACAAGGGTGCGCACCCGTGGGGAGGAGCCTCGATCCGCCAGCCGTTCGAGTTCGCCCAGCGGGGCCTGAAGGGTGGTGGTCTTCGAGAGTATCACGGCGCGCTCGATGAAGTTCTGCAGCTCGCGAATATTGCCGGGCCACTGATATTGCTGAAGGGCGTGCATCACGTCGCCGGGAATGGTCTCAATTCTTTTGTTCATCCGGCGCGCATACTTCTCCGCGAAATAGAGCGCGAGGAGGGGAATGTCTTCCCGGCGTTCGCGCAAAGGCGGGATAGTGATGGGGAAAACATTCAGGCGGTAGTAGAGGTCGCCGCGGAATTCGTGCTCGTCGACCATCTCCAGCAGGTTCCGGCTGGTGGCCGCGACCACTCGCACGTTGACGCGCACGGTTCGAGCACTGCCCAGGCGCTCGAATTCGTGTTCCTGAAGAACCCGCAACAACTTAGGCTGCAATTCGAGCGGGATATCGCCCACCTCGTCAAGAAACAGCGTGCCCTGGTGCGCGAGTTCGAAGCGGCCGATCTTTTGCGCGATCGCTCCGGTGAAGGCGCCCTTCTCGTGTCCGAAAAGTTCGCTCTCCAGCAGGCCCAGCGGAATCGCCGCGCAATTCACTTTGACAAAGGTGCGGTCGCGCCGGGCGCTCAGGCTGTGAATGGCGCGCGCGATCAGCTCTTTTCCCGTGCCCGTCTCGCCTAGTGTCAGAACGGTCGAGTCGGTCGGCGCCACGATTCTAACCTGGCCCAGAACTTCCTTCAGCGCCTGACTGTCGCCGATGATATCTTCAAAATCGCGTTCGGAGCGAATCTCTTCGTTCAGGTAAACGCGCTCCTCGGCCAGCTTCTCCCTTACCTCATAGACTTCCCGATAGTTCAAGGCGTTCTCGACGCCAATGGCCACCTGATTCGCCACTTGGCGGAGGAATTCCAGGTCCGCCTCGGAGAAAGCGTTGGCCTGCATTTTACCCACGTTCAGCGTACCCAGCGCCCGGTTATGGCTGATCAGCGGCAGGAAGCAGGCCGACTTCAATCCGGCGGCAATCAGGTGATTGCTCTGGGGCGTGAACCGGGACAAGTCCTGGCCGTCCAGCAGCATCGCCTTGCCGGACTCGATGACCTCGCCCGAAATCGTTCCCTCCACCGGGATCACGATCTCCTCATCGTGGCTGGAGTCAGACTGGGGATAGTGGCGGGCATAGACGTGCAGGCGATGTTCCTCAGGCAGCTCCCGCAAAGTCACACTCGTGTAGTCGCACTGCATAACGCGTCGCACGTGGGTAGTAATGGCGCGCAGCAACTCGCGCAAGTCGAGGATGGAAACGATGTTGTTGTTGAGGTCGAGCAGCAGGCGCAGCCGGTCCCGCTCCCGCTCCAGTTGGTGCAGAAGCTCGGCCGGTTCCAGCATCAATCCCGCCGGGGATGCGCCATGCTCCGCCATGCTCAAGAGCTTACCCGGACAACCTGTCTGTTGACAAGTGGAACCGCCGCTTTCCTGACCTTTTACGATGCAGTCGCCTTCGCTCTCGTAGGCCCGGATGGCCGACAGAAAGTAGCCCACGGCGCGAGCCGTGGGTCCCGAGCCCAACCCCCTCCCCCGTCCCCCTCCCCAGCCGGGCGGGGGAGGGGGAACAAAAGGGGGTGGGAGCCATACTTCCCAGGGCTTACGCCCTGGGCTACTATCTTTCGCCCCTGCCGGGGCTACTGCGAATTAACTCGCGAATCATCGTGGAGATAGAATGGCCGGGACACGATTCCAAGGCGGCAGTTTTGCTGCCGCACTCCAAGGTTGAGCGAATGCCGGCCGGTCCGTTGATAACCGCCCCGCCTTAAGGGGACGGCTTGCCGTCCCCGCATTTCTGCTGGCCGCGACGAGGGTAGGGCAAGCCCTACCCCTACACCGCCCGGGAATGTTATTGAAAAATAACGGACCGCTGTGGAAAACTAGGTTTTTCCCTTGGGATATCGAACGCAGCGAGAGACCTCGCTTTGCGCATGGGCAGATTTCAGACAACATCGACCAGAGCGAGATTCCTCGCGGAGTTTACCCTGACCGGCAGAGCGAGATTCTTCGCTCCGCTCAGAATGACAAGCGAAGGGCTCAGGATGACAGCCAAATTCATTCCCATGCGTGTGCGGCAGGTCCATGTGCACTCGGAATAGCACTTCGACGCGAAGTCTCAGGTAGCTGAGAGCTGAAAGCCAAGAATGGCGGTGAACATGACACACGGAGAACGCGCAAAGGTAGGAGTTTTCGGAATCGGGCTGGCGGCCTACTGGCCCCAGTTTCACGGGCTCAAGGAGCGCCTCGAGGGTTACCAGCGTCATGTGGAGCAGCGCCTGGGCGAATGGGCGACGGTGGTCAGCGCGGGGCTTGTGGACGATGCGCCGAAGGCCGAGGAAGCCGCTCAGGCTTTTCTCTGCGAGGGCGTCGACCTGGTCTTCTGCTACGTCGGGACCTACGCCACGTCCTCCCAGGTCCTGCCCGTGATCCAGAAGTCGAAAACGCCGGTGGTGGTGCTGAATCTTCAGCCGCGCGCCGCCCTGGATTATGCCCACACGGACACTGGCGAGTGGCTGGCCAACTGTTCTGCCTGCTGCGTGCCGGAGATTTCCTGCGCCTTCGCACGCTCTGCCATTCCCTTTCGCCAAGTAACCGGGATGCTGGAACCGGAGCCGGATGTGCGCGAGCCGAGCGAACTGGCCTGGGCGGAAATCCGCGAATGGTGTGAAGCCGCCAAAGTGATTCACAATCTTCGCAAAGCTCGCATCGGATTCCTCGGACACCCCTACCCCGGCATGCTGGACATGTACAGCGATTTCACCCAGCACCAAGCCCAACTGGGAACGCACATCGAGGTGCTCGAGATGTGCGATCTGGACGAGCGGGTGCGCGCCGTGACCGAAGCGGAGGCAGCGCAGAAGGCCGAGGAAACGCGCGCCATCTTTGAAATCAGCGAGGACAGCCCTTCCGATCCCCTGGCCAAAAAACCGGCACCCGAGGAGATGGACTGGGCCTGCCGCGTGGCGGTGGGCCTCGATCGCCTGGCGGAGGATTTCAACCTGAACGGGATGGCTTATTATTACCGTGGCGCGCCGGGGAATCCTTACGAGCGGCTGGGGGCGGGCCTGATTCTGGGCTGCTCATTATTGACGGCGCGTGGAATTCCCTGCTCGGGAGAAGCCGACTTGAAGAACTGCCAGGCCATGAAAATCCTGGACCTCCTGGGCGCCGGCGGCAGCTACACCGAGCTCTACGCCATGGATTTTCGCGAGCGCTTTATTCTGATGGGGCACGATGGGCCGTTCCACCTGGGCATCGCCGAAGGCCGGCCGATTCTGCGAGGGCTAGGGCTGTACCACGGCAAGGCAGGCCACGGCGTGAGCGTCGAAGCCAGCGTGCGCAAAGGCCCCATCACCATCCTGGGCCTTACGCAAACCCGGGACGGGCGGCTTAAATTCCTGGCCGCGCAGGGCGAGTCGCTGGCTGGCGAGCGCCTGAAAATCGGCAACACCAACAGCCGATTGCGATTCGGCCTCGACCCGGCGCCCTTCATCAACACCTGGTGCGCCGAAGGGCCAACGCACCATTGCGCTCTGGGAATCGGCCATGTCGTGGGGAAGATCGAAAAAGTGGCGTGCCTCGCCGGACTCGAGCTGAAAGTTTTGTAGGGGTAGGGCTTGCCCTACCCGGCCGACAAACTGGGGACGGCAAGCCGTCCCCCTACGACTGCGCACCGCAAAAGGAATTGAGAATAACGGCACAAGAACTGATTCAGCGATTCTCTGCGTCTCTGCGGTTATCCTAGAAGTTCTCGAGCAAGTCGGTGACGAGCGTGCGGGCGACATCGCGGGAGAGCCGGTCGAGCGCGGCCTGGTCCTCCTCGAAAAGTCCGGAGGTGGTCTGGCTCACCTGGTACTCTTCCCGGAAGACGAAATTGGGATTGGCGTAGACCACCTTGTTGCTGTGCAAGTCAAGGAGCTTGACGTCGGCATTCACCTGGATCTGGAGTGAGGAGGCTCGCCCGGTCGTCAGGTCGTAGGTGATCACGCCCCGGCTCACCTCTTTAACCGCTCCCTTTAAAACTGCGTCCGCGCCGGCGGGATTGGTCGTGACCTGGAATTTGGTTCGCTCCAGAAACTCGCGGGTGACGGCGGCCGCAAGCTTCTGTTCAATGCGAAAAGTCGAAGACTGGTTGGTGAAGATGGGGACGGCGATGGTTTTGATGTCCGGCGGCAGGCGGTCGCCGCGTCCGGCGACGTGATAGCCGCAGGAAAGAAAGAAGGCAGAAAGCAGAAAGCAGAAGGTGAAAGCCCTCCTAGAGGGCCAAGCCTTCTCCCCTGGGGAGAAGGTGTCGAGCGACGGCGCTTTCTCCAGCCGTCGCACGACGGATGAGGGGTCACTTCCTCGCGCCGCACCCAGGTTGTTCCCTCCTAAAGCCCGCATCCGGTTATACATTCCACCTGCACGCGCAACGCTCTCGCCGCAGCGCAGAAGCTCGGCAAAAACCCCTCACCCGTCCCACTCCGGCTGATGAAAGCGCCGGAGTGCGACACCCTCTCCCCAAAGGAGAGGGCCGCCGTTAAAATGGCCTCGCGGTGCCAGCGGTTGCCCTCATCGTATTGATGGCAGACGGCGGCCACCAGGGCTGCCCCTTCCATAATGCGTGCCGTTCAACCGGCTCGTTGGCGAAGGCTCTCGGCGATCTCGACTGCATTCACGGCTGCCAGGCGAAGATTATCAGCCACCGCCCAGATCCACAGGCCGCCGGGGTGGTCGTGATCGGCGGTCACACTATCCACCAAGATCTCGTCCGACCCGGCAGCTTCGACGGGAGTCGGCGAATCATGGGTGGGGCGCCGCAAGTCGATTCTCTCTCCCATCAAAGCCACTCCGGCCTTTTCTGGCGCCGTCGGAGGATCGGTCTCAACGTAAAGGGAGACCGCCAGCGAATGAAACACCGGTACCTGAAGCAGGCGCAGAGCCGGCAGGGGCACCCTGCCATGCAAGTAATCTTGAAGCTGCCGGCGCAAACCGTTCTCCAGGACCAGAAGTTCGCCCCGACTCGTCCCACTCGGACGCGACAACAAGTTAAAGGCCAACTGCGCGCCAAAAACCTTGCGCGGAATCTTCTGAAAGCTGAGCAGGTTTACGGTTTGCTTCTGAAGCTCGTCAATCCCGCGTGACCCGATTTCGGAAACCGAAGCGAAAACGTGCGCCACCGCTCTGGTCAAGCGAAACCGCGCCCCCAGGCGCAACAGCAAGGTGCTGATGACAATCGTGGCAGGGCGTGCCCCCACGTAAAACTTCCCGGCGCCGCCTTCCGCCGTTTCGCTAATCGGAAAAGAGTGGTCGAGGAACGGTACACGCACGATTCTTCGTTGTAACGGCGTTTCCGGCGTCTCTTCTGCGAGCGCGCCAGTGCTGAGGTCGATCACGAAGCAGGGCGGCGGCCCCTGGGATGAGGAAGCGGGATTAAGGAAAGCAGGCATGTTCCGGTAGCGCGCGGCGATAAAGACAAAATCCAGGTCCGAGGCCGTTACATTCTCATCGGGGACTGTGATGGGCGGTCCTTCGTCCAAATCCAGGATGGGCAGTTCGGGTTCATCTTCCTCGTCGGAGAAGGTCACGAGGCGCGAGAAGGGAAAGTGGCGTTCGCCCAGAACATTCTGAAGCTCTTTACCCAGCAGGGAAGACGCTCCCACAACCGCCACCCGGTATCCTTCTGGTGAGGTCTTCATGCTGCATGAACCTCTTCGGACGCGGGAGGATGGGGGCGGTGCCTCAAGGAAGTGATGCGAAGTACGATTCCTGAAAGGGCGTAAGTAATCGCAATCGTGAGCAGGACGGGTTCGGAATAAAGCCAGATGGCCCAGATCATCAGGCCCAGGAATATGATGGCAACGTAAGATCGACGCCGGCGCAGGTCCAGCGTTTTAAAGCTGAAGTAACGCATCCGGCTGACCATCAGGAACGCCAGCAGCCCAACCACCGCCAGCCAGCCCAGGCTGGAACCCCATTGCACCAGAGCGCTCTTCTCCCAGTGCACAATGGCGGCAATGGTTCCCGCCGCGGCGGGAATGGGCATGCCCACGAAATACCGGCGGTCCGTACTGGGTTTGCCGGCATCGATATTGAATCGCCCCAGGCGTGCGGCGCCGCAGATCACGTAAGCGAACGTCACCACCCAACCGATTTCGCGCAGGTGCTCGATTAAAGGTGGTCCCAAGGATTCGTTGATGGCCCGAATGCCCCAGGAATAAGCCAGAATGGCCGGGGCAACACCGAAAGTAACGACGTCGGCCAGGGAATCGAATTCGCGGCCAAAGGCTGAGGTGGAGCCCGTAAGCCGCGCAATCCGGCCGTCCAGCCCGTCGAACAGAATCGCCCATCCGATGGCCTTGGCGGCCTCATCGAAAGCTACCGCACTCATGCCTTCGACCCCGCCTGCCGCCATGGCCAGAGAGCCTCGCAACGCTGCGATGATGGCGTAATAACCGCACACCAGGGTGCCGACAGTGAACAGGCTGGGCAGGATATAAACGCCCCGCCGCATTGCGCCGCGGCTATTGAGTTTCAGATTTGAGGTGGCTGGTTCCAAGGATACTGCTCCCTGCCCGGACGCGATCGCCAACTTTGATGCTCAATGTCACATCCGGAGCCATGAGAACATCCACGCGCGAACCAAATTTGATCAGCCCAACACGCTCTCCGCGCGCGAGAGAGTCGCCAATGCGCTTCCAGAATACTATTCGGCGCGCCAGGACGCCAGCGATTTGCTTCACTACCACCCGGCCTTGCTCTCCCTCCACGGTGAAGACGTTCTGCTCATTTTCAACAGAGGCGGCTTCCTTCATCGCCATCCGGAACGCCCCTTTCCGATAATTGACCTCTTTCACCACCCCGGCTATGGGGGATCGGTTGACATGCACGTCTACAGGGGACATGAAAATGCTGACCCGCCGAACCGGGCAGCCTTCGTGGTCCTCCTCGACGACCTGCAGAACGCGGCCGTCGGCAGGAGAAATGATGGCTTGCGCCTCGGTTGGGATAGGACGCTCAGGATCGCGGAAAAAATTGAGGACCAATAAGGCCAGAATCAAGAAGAAGATTGCACAGACTAAAAGAGCCGGGCTCGACTCCCGAAACCAGAATCCGAGAGCGCCGCCGGAAATGAGCACCAGCGGAAGACCATACCAATATCCCTCCCGCAGCATAAGTACCTTTGCCTGTCAGCCCGGAGCCCTCTCGTTCCTCATGAGCCTGCCTCCCGGTACACTTCCAGGGATGCTCACATCACCTGCCCTGGGACGGTCAAACGTCCGCAGTCAGGTTCGAAGGCGGCTAGTGCACCACCAGGGCCTGTCGCACCAGCAATTCCATCTGGTCCTTCGCCCGCAGCTTCAGCTTCTTCAGCCGCACCTCTTCCACCTTCTCATCCTCTGTGAGGAAGTTCTTTGCCGCTAGTAGGTTGAGCTGGGAAGCGTATTGGGTGTGCTGTTCGCGCAGGCGACGATACTCTTCGTTCTTGGCCATCAATTCCTCCCGGATGACCTCGGCAGGAGTGCTCACGGGTGCGCCACCTCCTCCATGTAATATGATACCCACCGTCAGGCTAGCACACCTGATAGGTCCGTACAAGGCGAAAAAGCCAGTCCCCAATCCGTCGATAAGGGAGGTCGAGGGCGGCAGGGCCCATGGCCTCGCGCCTCTATGCCGCACGCGGCTGGACTCGGGCGGTGTAGGGGTAGGGCTTGCCCTACCCTCGTCAGGACCAGCAGAAACGCGGGGACGGCAAGTCGCCCCCCTACGGCGGGCCGGTTATCGACGGGTTGAGGGCCAGGCGAGCGGAGGCGATGTTCTAAATGCGCGTTGGCCCGGCGGCTCACGCTCAAAACTGCTCTCCGCCTGCGGCTCACAGCCCCGAAGGGGGTGAGAGATCACAGGGAGTGAACAATCCACATTTAGGACACGACCTGGTCGGAGGCGGCGGGCGGCGCGGGCGACTGCTGCTTCGCCGCGCAAACGACAACTTCATTAGGTATATGCTGCTTGGCCGCAAAAGTTTTCAGCTTGAGAAGCAATGGAGCGGTGATTTCCTGCCCTTTGGCGGCGACCAGAACGCCCGTGCCCGTTCTGACCTCTTCATCCAGGATGAGCCCCGCGGTGAGCTCCGTAATCGGCATGCTGGAGGCGCCGCCGCCGGCCACTTCCGGTTCGAGTTCCACTAGAGCGTCGACAATTCGCAGGTCCAGGTCTTCAAATCTGCGTTTGAGGGAGAGGGCGGCCTCGACGCTGGAGCGATGCTTGCGCAGGTACAGGTCAAATGCCAGGGAGGCGCGCAGGATCTGCGCGCCCAGGCGCATCTCACGCATCTCGCTATCGCCGACATCCCAGTCGACGGGCAACTGGCGATTCTGGTGTGCGATCATCCAGGCGATGGATTCCAATCGGGGGATGCTCTTCAGAAGCTCTTGGGCCATCAAGGGATGGTCAATGTACTGAGCCTGTTCTTGCGGCGAGAGGTCGCGCCCCGCGTGGACGGCCTCGATGATGTCGGGGTCGAGCGTCACGCATCCCAGTTGCGACATCATGGCGGCGATCTCAAGCCGCCAAGGGTTTTCGAGAGAGAGTTTGGAGGCCACGTGCTGAACGTAGCGGCGCACCCGCGCGGCGCGGCTGAACGCCGCCGGGCTGACCAGACTCAGGACCTCCGTCAGCACATAAATTGTGCCGCGCAGTGTGTTCTCCAGAATTTCTTTTTCCGCACATACCAACCGGTGTTGCTCCAGGCTGTCTCTGAGAGTCTTCACCAGCGTTTCCTTGTTGCAGGGCTTGCTCAGGAAACGAAAGATCTTTCCTTGATTCACCGCATCGATGGCAGTCTGGAGATCAGAATCCCCGGTCAACATGACGCGGACGGTATCAGGGAAGTCGCGCTGAACCTTGAGCAGGAATTCGATGCCGTTCATCTCCGGCATCCGCATGTCGGAGACAACGACCGCAAAGGGCCCCTGGTACTTCAGCAACACCAGCCCGGCGGCACCGCCGATAACCGTAGTCACCTGCAGTTCCCTGCGCAGCAACCGCTCATAGCCCATGAGCACGGCCGGTTCATCATCGACGAGAAGGATCTCTTCGGTCATCACGTAGTGCCTTCGAGACGGCCGCCACGCTGCGCATTCGAGATGTAGTTCGCCGGTCGGATGCGCGCCCGGCCCCCCTGAAAATCAGGCCATTCCCACGAATCGGACTGGTAGGGCGGTTCGCGAACCGCCCCTACTCGAGGGCCACGTCATTCCCGCGTAAGCGGGAATCCATTGGACTGGCAACGGGTCCCCGCTTTCGCGGGGACGACGCCGATTTTCATTGCCTCGGGTGGGCCAAAAGCCCATGGGAACGCCTCCGAAGGTTGCTCCATCCGGATAACCTTCTCGCCGTGTGCAGGGGAGGAGACAAGGCGAGGTGGCGCGAAACTTGATAATTGATGTCCGCTGTGCCTGACGCTATGTGCTATACTAGGGTGTTAACTAACCAGACTTGCGAAACGCCGAGACGGGACTAATTCCATGCCCATATTCGAACTCCGGCTCCCATGCCGGGGCTGCGGTAAGGAATGCCGGGCTACGATCACGGATAGCACAAGGTCGGCAAAGATCAGGTGCAGCGCGTGCGGAATCACCCTGCTGGATGCAAGGTCAATTACGGGCTATGTTTACGTGCTTTCGCATCCGAAACTGCGGGGCCTGTTGAAGGTGGGTTTCACCAAGCGAACCGTCGCCGAGGAAGTGCAGGAGCTAAGCTGGGTGTCGGGGTTGCCCGAACGTTTCGTCCTGCAAGCGGCCTTTGAAAGTTCCACACCGGAGAAACACACGGCGGAAGTTCACAGAAGGCTTGCATCAAAGCGCGTTCAAGGTATGGAGTATTTTGAGGTACCCGTGCCGTTCGCCGTGAAGGTGATTCAGGACGTGATTCCGTCGGGGCCGCTTGACGACGAGGGAGTTCCAGAATCGTCGCAGCCCGGCCAGGGCGAGACATCCTCGAGTTCCCTTGGCCAGTGGTCCTGTGGGCTGTGCAAGCACGAGTGGAGAGCCGCCGCTCCTGACCGTTGCCCACTCTGCCAGAGCACTGCGATTGTTCTGCTTGCGGGGGCGAGGCCCTCGCTTGATGCTTCAACCTTGTAGCAGGCTGCCCGAAGACCCACCTGTTGCCGTTCCGAGTGGTCATGCGTCTTCAACCCCACCCAAAGGAATGAAACTCGTCACCCCCGCCAGGCCGGGGGCCATCCTTGGTCGGGAACACGGTGGATTCCCGCTGGCGCGGGAATGATGTGAGCTTCGAGTAGGGGCGGTTCGCGAACCGTCCCTACCAGCCGGACTCGCGGGAATGACGTGGTTTTCGAGAGACCGATCGAGGGACGGCACGCCCCTCAATCCGTGTCCGGGGGTTCGGGCGGTCTTGTGTCATGGATGAAAAAGTCCGCGTCCAGCGGGGCTTTGATGCTACGGAATTCACGCGGGGATTGCTCAAATTTGAAGAAGCCGCCGAGGTCACCGCTGGCGCGCGCATCGGCTAGTCCGAGTGACTTTTCGGGTATGCCAAAAGCCCCTTCGATGAATCTCTGGATGCTGCCAAAGTCGTGGTGGATATTATCGACGTAGGCCCTGGGAGTATAGGCGGAGACTACCAGCAAGGGCACGCGGAAGCCATACTGATAGCTGCCCAGCGCGCCGTACAGAATGCGCGGCGCCACGTGGTCGTACCATCCGCCCCAGTCATCCCAAGTGATAATGATGGCGGTGTCGGACCAATACCCGGCGCCTCCCTCGCATTTTGTATCGTTGCCAATCGCGTTGACAACGGACGCCACCCAGGAGGGGCCTCCGGTTGCAATCGGGTTCCCGGGATGGTCCGAATTCTTCCCGTCGGGAATAATCCAGCTCACGTTATCGAGTTGGCAGGATTCGATGTCAGTAAACACATCGGCGGGATTCAGATCGACGCTCTTGGCCCAACTGCGGCCCAGGCATTCCGTGTAACTCCCGTTGGGTTCGCAGATTTCCCGAATCGAGTTGGGCGCGAGCCAGAAGAAGCCTCCGGGATTGGAATGATTCGGATTGGCCATCGTGGGAGCGTAATACTTCCAAGTGAGCCCGCGGGCCTCCAGCAGACTTCCCATCGTGCCGTGCGAAAAACATAACGTCCCCAGCGGGTTATTCGTAAGCTTTTTCTCGGCGCCGTCCGGGTAGAGCAGGTAATTCCATTCGTTCAACGGTGCAAGACAGCCCGTGTCGTTTTGCGCAAGGTAGTTCGATCCTCTCGGTGCAACGGGATTCTCAGCCACATAGATGCCCGCATGGTCTTCAGATTCAGACCGTGCCGAAGTGCCCCCGAAAATGAATTGATGGGCGGGATAACTGGGGCCCTGGTTGGTTTGAAACATATAGTTGGCCCACCCATAGTCCGCCGCCAGGGTGAGGTACGGGTCCACAGCATGTTGGGAGTTATCGACGTACTTGAACTGGGGATCGCTCACGCAGTTCCCGGAACAAGGCACCCTGTCGGCCCCGTTCATCTTCCCGCTGTTGTACATAGCCACGAACGCGGCATGGGCGTGGCTGAGGTCATAGCTTATCCCCAGAGGAATGGGCTCGAGAGGAATCACTTCGCCTTTGGAGTTTACTCCCTCAGAAGAGATATCATAGTTTGCCGGATTGATTCCCGGCCAACTGAGCAATCCATGAAAGAGGTTGTCCGGAGTGCGGTTCTCCTGAACGATCACGACGACGTGGTGGATAGGATTCGGATAGGGGATCTGGCCATAGGCAACCTGGATCCCCAACCACAGAACCAACCATAGACTCTTGCCGGCGCACCTCATGGTGTCCTCCTGCTAATTCTGCTGACTCGCTCGGCGATCCTCAGTTGTTTTGACGCTTCGCGCTACTGATTGGGATGTATAAAAAACGCCGGATCCTCACCGCGGAATTTCTGAGAAGCTCAGCCGCTGTCACAAGGTCTCGTCAGGGGCTTGGATGTGTGCAGCAAGTCCCAAAATACTAGTGTCGTGTCCCAGAAGTTCGTTGAATATGTCAGCCCACGGAGCGGGCGTAAGCGAGTAGCCCACGGCGTGAGCCGTGGGTTCGTGAGGCCCTCCCTCACCCCCGTCCCCTCTCCCGCTCAGGCGGGAGAGGGGTGCCGCAGGCGGGGTGAGGGC
>Ga0209517_10001453_pt1 | contig 35900 bp, 19 predicted proteins | sample PeaSoiMetSII2010_FD_187695 | JGI IMG/M metagenome (GOLD analysis project Ga0209517, IMG submission 187695) | Peat soil microbial communities from Weissenstadt, Germany - SII-2010 (SPAdes) (version 2) | ecosystem: Environmental > Terrestrial > Soil > Wetlands > Peat | place: Germany... | reverse complement strand
CAAGGCCCCCCAGGAGGCTGCCCAGCCCCAGTCGCCGAGGCTGAAAATGTAGTGCCGACCTGCAAGATCGCTTTGATGAAAAGAAAACACTTACGACTTCAATATGCCCTCAACTGCGAAAGTTCGGCTAGGAAGGGCGGGGCTTTTGCCCCGCCATGGAAAAACCGCTTATCATCGGGGCTTTAGCCCCTGAGGCCACGTGGCTTCAGGGCCTAAAAGCCCAACCCGTCACGTTCGCGAAGACGGCGGGGCTGAAGCCCCGTCCTTCCACAGCACCCCGTTATGACGTCCATTTCCGTCATTAAATGCTAGGATGATGCACCCGTCCGCGGCCACTACTGCCCGAAAGAAGACCAGCAGCCACTCCAAGTTTTCAACTCTCCAGCCTCAACGTTTTCGAGCTCGGGCAACCCTCGGGCCACGCTCATTTCCGGCGCTTCTCCACCACCCCGTGTTCACAAAATGACCACTATTATAGGCTAGTCTTCAGCTCGCGGTTTGTCGAGTCAAGAGTACGAAAAAAGTGAAGTGGCTCTCCCGATTCTCGCCGCACGCCGGTAATGGCGGGGAACCGGTTCGCGGAGCACGCCGTTATTACCGGCTGCCGCCGGCGGAGAGACCTCTGACCCGGCAACTGGTTGACTCCTCGAGCGCTATTGAGCCAATTCAGAGGCTCGCACGGCTCCGACAGCCGCTCGGGAGGTGGAGGCGAAATGTATCAACACTGTTAACGATATGTTGCGCATGTGTTAAAAGAATGTTAACTTGAATGATCCTTGGGTTCACGAGGTTCTACCACTTGACCATGTCAACAAACTGCATCGAGGCGGGGTTGTTCCTTGAGGGTGACCACGCAGGTTCGCAGGGCCAGGTCTATTGGATTACAGGGCTATCCGGCGCAGGCAAGACTACTTTGGGTCGAGCATTGTGGACTCGGCTGCGCGCTGCCGGGCGTCGAGTCATCTTTCTCGACGGCGACGCGTTACGTGGTGCGATCGCGGACGACCTTGGCCACGGAGCGAGTGATCGCCGGCAATCCGCTATGCGCAATGCGCGGCTGTGCCGGTTGTTGGCTGCGCAGGGTTTCGATGTCGTCTGTGCCACCATCTCCTTGTTTCACGAGGTGCAGCGTTGGAACCGCGATAACATCCCCGGGTATCGTGAGATTTACCTCCGGGTGCCGATCGACGAACTGCGCCGCCGGGATAGCAAGGGAATCTACGCGGAGTCTGAACGGGCCGAGATGTGCGACGTGGTTGGCATCGACGTTCCGGCGGAGTCTCCCGAGACCCCAGACCTGGTTCTCGACAATTATGGTGGGCTCGACGTTGACACGGCAGTCGGCCGCGTCCTGGCGGTCTGCGAGAGGCGGAATGGCGGCAGTGCGCCGCAGACGACGGGCGCAGTCGCCTTCACAACCAAGGCCGAATCTCTCGAAGCTGTGGCGCCGCTGCTGCGGCATGCGCGGGTGCTGCCCCAGGTTCGTTTTTCGGTTGGCCGATGGTTGTCCGACTCCGCTCGAGTACTCGCCACCCTCGCGTCCGAGCCGTGGGGCTCAGGCCGGGTCATCGTGCGCAGCAGTGCACGGAGTGAAGACGGTGCGCTTAGTAGCCAGGCCGGAAAGTACGATTCCGTGCTCGGCGTGACCGGCAGCACAGCGGTGGCGCAGGCCGTCGAGCAGGTGATTGCTTCCTTCGGCAGTGAGCGTCGCGACGACGACCAGATCTTCCTGCAGCCCATGCTGGAACACGTGGCGATGGCAGGAGTGGCATTCTCACGCAGCCCCAGCGGCGGCCCTTATTTCATTATCAATTACGACGATCGTTCAGGCAGAACCGATCTCGTTACCGGTGGCGCCGGCGACGATCTCAAAACCTTTTATTGTCTCAAGTCGCGCCCTGATGCCTGCCCGGCATCCCTGGCTCCGGTCATCGCCCTGCTTAGCGAACTCGAAACTCTGCTGGCATGTGATGCGATCGACGTAGAGTTCGCCATCGCCGAGAACGGGCAACTCTACCTCCTGCAAGTCCGTCCGCTTGCGGTCGATCGGACAGGCGCAGCCATGGACGCGAAGATTGACGCCGCGCTGGCCGAGATCGCCTGCAAAGTCGAGCTGCTCAGCCGTCCGCATCCTTACCTGCACGGCAACCGTGCTATTTTCGGAGTGATGCCCGATTGGAACCCCGCAGAAATGATCGGCCTACGGCCCTGGCCTCTCTCCTTATCGCTCTATCGCGAGCTCATCACCGATACGATCTGGGCCTATCAGAGGGACAATTACGGGTACAAAAACCTGCGCAGCTTCCCGCTTTTGGTCAGTTTCCACGGCTTGCCTTACATCGACGTGCGTGTAGACTTTAACTCCTTCATCCCGCGCGACGTATCCGATGATCTTGCCGGGCGGCTGGTGAATTACTACATCGATCGCCTGCTGGCTGAGCCGCATCTTCATGACAAGGTCGAGTTTGAGATAATCTTCTCTTGCTACACCCTTGATCTGCCCAAGCGAATGGTCCGGCTGGCCGAGAATGGGTTTTCCCAAGAGGACGTGGCCGAGCTTTCCAGCGCTCTGCGAGGCCTCACCAATCGCATCATGTACGGCGAGACCGCACTATGGCGGCGCGATCGCGAGAAGATCGATCGCTTGGCGCGGCGCTTGCCGGTCATTTGGGACGCGCGGATCGACAAGATCAGCCGCATTTATTGGCTGCTGGAGGACTGCAAGCGGTACGGCACGCTGCCCTTCGCCGGTCTGGCGCGCGCGGGGTTTATCGCAGTCCAGATGCTCCAGTCACTGGTGGAAGTTGGCGTTCTGACGCTCGAAGAGAAGGCAACGTTCATGGCGAGCGTCGATGCCATCGGGTCGCGTATCGGCAGAGATTTTTCTGAACTCTCCAAGGACGAGTTCTTGGCGCTTTATGGTCATCTCAGGCCGGGGACATATGACATTCTTTCGCCGCGCTACGATGAGGCCCCCGATCTCTATTTCGATTGGGCGGCCCCCAAGCGGCCATCCGCCCCGCCACCGCGCTTCGCGCTCTCGATCGAGCAGTTGCGCCACATCGAGCGGCTGCTCAAAGAGCATGAGCTCGACATCGACGCGATCAGTTTGATCGAGTTTATCAAGGCAGGTATTGAGGGCCGCGAATACGCCAAGTTCGTCTTCACGCGAAGCCTCAGCGACGCTCTGACGCTCGTCAGGCAGTTGGGAGAAGAACACGGTCTCTCCGCCGAGGATTGTGCATTTCTAGACTGCCAGGCGATTCGAAAGCTCCATAGTGAGAGCGGGTCGGTGCGCGAGGTATTGGGGGAGAGCGTAGCGCAGGGCAGGGAACGTCATGGGCTCACACGGCATCTTGTGCTTCCACCTGTTATCGTGTCGCCCGACGAGGCTTTTGCTTTTCACCTTCCGACCAGCCGGCCGAATTTCATCACCCACAAGAGTGTAACCGCGCCGGTTGCCTCCGTCGACGAGCCGCCGGAAAGTTTTGCCGGCCGGATTCTGTTCGTTCCCAGCGCAGACCCCGGGTTCGATTGGATCTTCAGCCGGAATATCAGCGGGTTCGTGACTCAGTTCGGCGGCGCCAATTCGCACATGGCAATCCGGGCCGGCGAACTCGGCATACCTGCAGTCATCGGGGCCGGCGAAGATCTGTACCGGCGATGGCGGACGGCGCGCAAGCTCTGCCTGGATTGCTCGAACCAGAAAGTCTTGATCATCGCATGAAACTTGTCGCTGTTACCCAACGGGTATCGGTAATTCCGGCCTATGGTGAGCGCCGTGACTGTTTGGATCAGGCATGGACTAAGTTCTTAGCGGCTTGCGGCTTACTAGCCGTTTTACTGCCCAACGTCAACGAACCGGCTATAGCCTTGTGTGAGGGGACGGGCGTCGCCGGATTGGTGTTGACCGGCGGCAACGATCTGGCCGAATGCGGTGGCGATGCCCCGGAACGCGACGCATTGGAATTTGCCCTGCTCGATTGGGCGGAGCGGCGCGGGCTACCGGTGCTGGGCATATGCCGCGGCATGCAAGTCGTTCAGCGGCGCTTCGCGATTGAGCTGCACCGCGTCGAGGGTCATGTGGCCGAGCGCCAGATGATCCGCATCGACGGCGACCTGCGCGAGGTCAACAGCTTTCATCATTTTGCCAGCTGCGAATCGAGACCGCCCCTCGAGGTCTGGGCAGTCGCGGAAGACGGCGTCGTCAAGGCCATTCGCCACTCTACTCAGCCCGTCACGGGGATAATGTGGCATCCCGAGCGGCGATCCCCGTTTTCACCTGCCGACGTGGAACTATTCCAGCGAGTCTTCAGGGTTGAATGATGCGCGCAATTATTCTTGCCGCCGGGCGCGGCAGCCGCCTCGGGCATCTTGGGGCGGACCGGCCGAAATGCCTGGTCAAACTTGCAGGGAAGCCGCTCCTCGAGCGTCAGGTTGCGGCGCTACGGCGTGGCGGAATGGAAGAGATCGGGGTCGTCCGCGGATATCGCGCTGAGATGATCGACCTTCCTGGCCTCGCCTATTTCAACAACCCGCGTTGGGCCGAAACCAATATGGTGATGTCGCTCGGGACGGCGGCGGCATGGCTTCGGGAAGGACCAGTCATCGTCAGCTATGGCGACATCTTTTACCGCAGCGAACTGGTACGCGGATTGGCCGGCTCTCCAGGCCAGTTGGTCATCAGCTACGACAGGGATTGGCGCCGGCTTTGGACCCGCCGGTTTGCCGACCCTTTGGTTGACGCGGAAACTTTCAGGATCGGCAACGCCGGCCGATTGCTGGAGATCGGCGGCCGTACGACGCGGATCGAAGAGATCCAGGGGCAGTATATAGGCCTCTTCAAATTCACCCCCCCGGCGTGGAGCGTGGTCGAAGCGCTACTCGCGAAGCTCGACGCGCCGACCCGCGATCACCTCGATGTGACGGGGTTGCTGCGTCTTTTGTTGATCCGAAATGAGCTCTCCGTCGCCACTTTCTCGACGGATGGCCAATGGGGTGAAGTCGACAATCCGGAGGATGTGGCGTTGTACCAGGCCATGGTAACAGAGGGAGAACTCCGGCTCGAGGATGCCCTATGATGAAACACGGAGACTTCACAGCGCTGGCGGGCGACTACACCCGGTTTCGACCGGGCTACGCGCCGCAAGTCGCGACTGCCATCCTCCGCTATGTGGGAATCGACACGGCCAGCCTTGATGCCGCAGACGTCGGCGCCGGTACGGGTATTTGGACACGCATGCTGGGCGCCCACGGCTTGCGTTCGCTGGTCGCCATCGAACCCAATGACGCCATGCGCGCGCAGGGAATGGAGGCTTCCCGAGGGACCAATATTGTTTGGCGCAAAGGCTCGGCCGAGGCTACGGGATTGCCGGACGAATCCGCCGACCTCGTTAGCATGGCCTCCTCCCTGCACTGGGCCGACTTCGATCAGGCGAGCACCGAGTTCCTCCGCGTGCTGCGTCGCGGCGGCGCCTTCGCTGCGTTGTGGAACCCGCGCTTCATTGAGGCGAGCCCGCTACTGGTCGAAATCGAGGCGCAAATCACGCGCCTCAAACCCGACATCCAGCGCGTATCGTCCGGCCGCTCCGGCCTTGCCGAGCGCCTGACCGAACTGCTGAGCGCCGACCCGCGATTCACCGAAGTGCTCTACCTGGAAGGCCGGCACTCGCAGTGTCAATCGCCGGAGCAATATATCGGCGCGTGGCGCTCGGTGAACGATCTGCAGGTGCAATTGGGCGCGGAGCTTTTCCGGCAGTTCCTGGATTTTGTGGAGAAGCGGATTGCGGGGCTGCCCGCGATTGAAACGACCTACTTAACGCGCGCCTGGGTGGCCCGCCGCGCCAGTTAAGAGCACTTCACTAGTCGCTCTTATCCCGTCCCGCGCTCATTCTAAAGCATAACCGATTCTTTCGATCCGGCTTCTGGTCTCTCGATCCAGCTCATTGACAAACTCTTTGAACTGAGGGACTTTTTCCTGAACAGCCAAATAGCGATAAGGCTTGGTCTTTGGAGGGGGTGCTTGTAAACGGTTTACATCAAGATCAACCGACATCAGCCTGACAATCTTGGAAAACTCCTTAACCGGATCGCTCATGAAGTCTTCGAGCCGCACGGCAAGCGAGGCAGCTTGGAGAAAAAGCCCAGTTTCCTCAACGAATTCCGGGAAAGACAAGAATCGCCCGCGTTCTGGATCGGGGAAGAAGCGAGGGTCACCGTCGGCAAAGGCCTTGAATTCACTAAAATTCTCCTCCAGGACGGCGCATAGTTCGTCTGTATTCGTGTAAAGCTGCGAGGCAAAAATCATGGTGTGGTGGCGAGCAAATGTCCGCCACCAGACCCAATTGCTCAGCAACGAATCGAGGGGATGACGATAGATGAAAATCAAGTCGGCAAATCCCAACCTCACCGTTTTCAATATACGACTCGTAATCGCTGGCGGCTTCTGACCGCGAGAAACATACTTCATTGTGGCATGGCAACTGTGGATCATCGATGTCGGACCTGAATCGACGTGGATCTTTGCCCTGTTCTCTTCCCTAAAATATTTCGCCCTCTCCGGAAGGTTCTCCAGGATCAGTCCATTGACATACAAACGTCCGCTGCCGAATAGCCCGATGACATAAGCTGTTCTGTCCTTCCCGGGACTGTGGACTTTCCAATATAAATCAGTCTCCGCCAAGTGGTAGCACAGGCTCCGCCATTGTTCGAGGGGGGACTTGCGTGCGATTTTGATGAGCCTCTGAACTGCCTCCATCTGCCTCCACCGATCTAGTTCCGAAACAGTTCAGCGCTCTAGCCTGGTTTGCTGTTTCATTTGGTTTCTGCGCGAGAATCGTAGGAACCGCTCGCAACAATCACGAGTTCTCGCCGGCAAATACCTCCAGCCGCACCGGAGCGACACCTCCCCCGGGCGGTCAGAGGAATGCAAGGTTTGGTCGAAGCTACTTTCGGGATTCACAGTCCCTGGCCTACATTAGCACCAGGCCAAAGTCTTTACAAAGCCATCAAAGTACGTATTAACTGCTGACATTAGTATAGCACCGTCAAGAAGCTTGCGATTGCGTCAACTTGGTTGTGATCTGGGTCAACCGATGTCGGTTGTGGGATCGGTCTTGGTGGCATCGAGTTGGTGCTCGGCAGAGGAAGCAGCCTGCTATTGTCGACATGAACCGGACGGGTTATTCTTCCAGTGGCGAGGGGGAGTGAGGGAATGCCCATGGATCGCAGGGAATTCATGAATAGCGTCGTGCTGGGCGCCACGGCCATAAGTATGCCCAGTCTGGTGGACGCCGCACGGTCGAAGCGCGGCCCCGCATGGATGGCCGCGACGCCGCTGGTCATTTCGGGGAACCACGACAGCATCCCCATCTTCATGCGCCGGCGGGGCGGCGGGATGGTGGGAGCGGTCAAGGACGAGTTCGAAGAAGCGCATAGCGAGGAGTTCGCGAGAAAGATCAAAGCGGCGGGAATCACCTTATGGATCACCTGGTACTACAAAGGGTTCGGGGTTGAAGCCGAAAAAGAATACATGCAGATCACCCGGAACTTCGTTCCGATCCTTAAGAAGTATGGTATTCGAGTGGGTGTCTACATCGGCAGCACCATGGCCTACGAGACTTTCCTGGTGGAGAGGCCGGATGCGCAGGACTGGATTGTGCCCGACTACCTGGGCAAACCTGTTATCTATTTCGACCAGACCTTCCGTAAGCGGGTCTATTTCATGCACCCGGGGTACGTCGAGTACATGAAACGCATTGTCCGCAGCGCCGTGGTGGACGCCAAGGTCGACTTGGTCCACTTCGACAACACCAGCTTGCAAGCAGAACCGGCCATCTTCCACCATCCGCTCGCCATCAAGGATTTCCGGCAGTACTTAAGCAACAAGTACACCGCGCAGCAGCTCGAGCTGCGGCTGAGATTCTCGAGCGTGCAATACGTTGTTCCGCCTGAAGTCAGCTCCCCGCCTCCCACCATCGACGATCCGCTCTTCCAGGAATGGACTGACTTTCGCTGCCATCAGCTCGAGAGCTATTACGCGATCATGGAAGAAGTCATTCGCGATGCAAACCCCGAGGCGGCGGTGGAAACGAATCCCCATTCCGGAGTATCCGGCAGAAACACCATCTGGGAGCAGGGGGTCTACTACCCGCGACTGCTTTCCCACATGGATGCTGTCTGGAGCGAAGAAGGTGATCCGGCCGGGGTTAACGAAGACGGCATCCTGGTGAGCCGCATCAGGTCGTTCAAAAGCGCCAGCATCCTGGGAAATACCATGTTTGTGGTGACGGGCGACTCCACTCTCCAGATGGCCGAGTCCTTGGCATTTGGCCGCCAGTGTATAGGCGATACGGGCCGAGTGCCGCCGGAAACTCTTCCTGCTGTCCGGCAGAGGTATATCGATTTCTTTAATAAGAATTTTGATTATTACCGGGATGTACAGAGCGTCGCGGACGTGGCGGTGCTGTATTCCTATGCGACGATGGGATTCAACAACGACCGGGCCGCCGTCAGCTTCATGCTGTTTACCCAGGCGCTGATCCAGGCCAGGATCCCATTCGATATCATTTACGACGAACACTTGAATGATATCTCAAAATACCGCGCGCTCGTTTTGGCTGACCAGGAATGCCTCGATGACACCCAGATGAATCTGATCCGGCAATACGTGCGGCAAGGCGGCGGATTGGTGGCAACGGAGCAGACATCCCTCTTTACGTCCTGGCGGCAGCGCCGGCCCGACTTCGGGCTTCAGGATTTGGTTCAAGTCGAGGCACCACATTATGGCGGACGGCGATCGGAGGAAAACGAACTCGAAATCTCGCCGGCAAGGAGGCAGGTTGGCCACGGGCGGGTGAGCTACATTCCCGCCATCAAGCCGGCGATTGCGAAGCCGCCCGTGGTGCGGATGACGTCCGAATACTGGAAATTGCCCTTGAATTGGGAGGATCTCATCGAACAGGTGCGTTGGGCAGTAGGCGGCAAATTATCGCTCGAGGTGGGAGCGCCGGGAACTACCGCGGTGGTGGCCGAATACGCCCAGCAGGTGAGACGGACTCGCCGCCTGGTCCACCTCTTGAACTATGATTCGGCGCGGGGATCGGCGGTGAACGACGTGAAAGTGGAGGTCGAGTTACCAAAGGGTGCAAAGCCGCGGCAAGTGACGCTGCTCACGCCGGACAGCGAGGGAGCGGCCGTCAGAGCGGTGATTGAGGTCGAGAACGGGCGCCTCCGGTTCACCGTGCCGCTCCTGAAGGTCTACACCTTGGCTGTCGTCGATTTTGAGGCTGGGTGACTCTAGAAACTGTTTCAAAACCACCCGGTGGAGGAGAGATTGACCAATGCCGGCGAGGATCCCCGCCCACTCCCCGAGGGCTCAGCCCCGCAGGGGCTCGACATGAGTAGCCGGGGGCAGCGCCCCCGGAAACGCTGCCCCTCCCCCTCTCCCCGACTGCGGGGAGAGGGGTGCCGAAGGCGGGGTGTGGGGTCCGTTCCGGGGGTTTCACCCCCGGCTACTGAATTTGCTCCCCTCCGGGGAGCACGGCGCGACGCGTAGCCGACGGTCTCCATTGCAATCGGATCCAGAAGGTTTTGAAAACAGCTTCAAGCGTCAACAGGATCTCGGACGGGGAATCGCGAGGGCTCGAATGAATCGAAGGGCATTTGTCAAACAAGCTGGGAGCCTGGCGTTGGCCTTGAGGCTGCCGTTGGATGGCACGGCTGCCGCGGCCGCTGCTCTAACCGAGTCGGCGCCCCTTTACAGCCAAACGATGCCCGATATGCTCGTGACCTACTTCACCCAAAAGGTGAACGCGCTGGCCGCGCATTGGGATGAACAGCGGGCTCAGATTCACACGCCAGAGCAAATGACGGCGCGGAACCGCCTCGTGCGGGAGAAGTGCATCGAGATGATTCACGGACTGCCCAAGCGGAATCCCCTGAATCCCGTTATCGTGAAATCGTTCGAACGCGAGGGATACAAAGTAGAGAACGTCATGTTCGAGAGTCAGCCCGACTTCTGGGTTACGGGTAATCTCTACATTCCTGCGGCCGGCGGCGGCCCCTACCCGGCGATCATCTCGCCCTGCGGCCATTCGTCCCTCGCGAGAGGCTACCCCGAATATCAGTCCGCCTACGTTCACTTCGCGCGCAACGGCTTCGTGGTGCTGGCGTACGATCCGATCGGGCAGGGGGAGCGGCGGTACTTTTGGAATCCTATGACTCATGCCGATGAACTCGGCGGACCTGTCACCTGGAACCATTCTCTGCCGGGCCAGTTGCTTCTGCTGCTCGGTGACGATCTGACGCATTACTTCGTGTGGGACGGGATGCGCGCCATCGATTATCTCGAAACGCGTCCGGAGGTGGACGCCAGGAAGATTGGCTGCGCCGGCCACTCCGGCGGCGGCACACTTACCAAGTTCATCGCGGCCATGGATGAGCGCGTGCAGTGCGCCGCCATCAACGAGGGCGGTACGGCGAACCGATGGCCCGTGGATTTTCCCTTATACATATCGATGGGCACGGGGGACACCGAACAGCACCTTTTCCCAGCTGAAATCTATGGAATCGACCAGGTTGATCTCCACGTGGCCGTCGCGCCGAGGCCACTGCTCGTGACCATCGAACACTACTCGGCATCCTTCAATCGGGCGGCGGATGCCATTCGCGAGCGTTACAAACTCCTCAACGTGCCGGACCGATTCTCCACCGTGCCTGCGGATGATCCGCATGCCTGGACCGTGAAGCTGAGAATCGCCAATGTCGATTGGTTCTGCCGCTGGTTCTATAATCGGCAGGGTCCGACGAGTGAGGCTGCGTTCACCCCTGAGCCGTGGGAAAATCTATGGTGCACCGCGGACGGTTCGCTGAGACACTCCCGGCGGGGCCAGACGATATACTCGCTGATTTTAGCAAAGCAAGCTTCATTGCCCCCCACGCGGAAACCTTCTGCGAACGCAGCCGAACAAGCCTCCTACCGGAGTGAACTCAGCAAAGAGATTCAAGAGGTCATTCGCTACCGGCGGTCAGACCAGCCGCTTGCGCCCCGGCATGAAACCACGACTCCGCGCAAGGGCTATCAAATTGAAAAGGTAGAATTCCTCTCTGAGCCCGGCATCTATATCTCCGCCTGGGCTTATCAGCCCAACGCAGGCGTGAAGGACCACACGGCGATTCTCTATGTGAGCGATGTGTCGCGAGAGAGCGACCGCATGGAATTCGGCCTGCTCGAGGAGTTAACCCTGCGCGGCCGCTGTGTGGTGGCCGTCGACGTGCGCGGCATCGGCGCGACCGAACCTCCACATCCCGGTGATGAGCATGGCGAGTTCGGCCAGGTGGACAACGCGGAATGCACCATGGCGTACATGGCCTGGGAAATGAATGAAGACTTGTTCGGGATGCGCGTCCTGGACGTGGTCCGCAGCATCGACTATGTCTTAAGCCGCTCGGACGTTGACCCCGCGGGCGTGCATCTGATCGGAAGAGGCACGGGAGCGCTGTGGTCGCTTTACGCGGCGGCGCTCGATACTCGCGTCAAGGCCCTGGTGGTCCACGGAGGGTTGCTCTCTTACCTCGCTCTCGCCAGCGTGGATCGCTATTACACCGAATCGAGCGTGTTCGTCCGCGACGTTCTCACGCGCTTCGACCTTCCGCAAGTGGCGGCGGCCGTGGCCGGGCGGCCGCTTACCATCATCGCGCCCCGCGGACCTATGAATCAGGAGGTCGAAATTTCAGCGGCACGCGACGCTTATCGGTGGACAAGCAGCGTCTATGAAAACCTCGGCGTCCCTGAACGCTTTCGGGTTTCCCCCAAAAGCTCGGAAGTGAGCTTGGCGAATCAATACCTCAAGGCGCTCGGGTCAACGCCAAGCAATGCCTAGTGTCTTGCGTCCAACACTTCTTTACATTTAACCAGGCTGGCGCAGAGCGAAGCTCTGCGTTTTGGCATCAGTGGAATCAATCGAAAACGCAGAGCTTCGCCCTGCGCCAGCCGGCGGCTGTCATCCTGAGCGGAGCGAAGGATCCCCGCAGTTCCTTATCCCTCAGCGGCTTGCCAACAACTGCAGAGATCCTTCGCTCCGCTCAGGATGACACATTGCGCGGCACTAGCGCGGATAGAACAAGTACAATTTGGAAATCCGCTCGCTTTCTCCGATGTAAATCGTGTCGTCGAGCCCCACTGCCATCGCGTGAACCACATAGGCCTGCCAGGAGTAATAAGGGCGGCGGTTGACGTCCACGAAGCCAAGGATCTGATAGGTTGCAGTCTGCGGGTCGTAGGAAAATAAACGGGCCATGTCGTCTTGATCGCCCCCCACGCCATAAAGCTTTCCGTTCGAAGCACGGACCAAGCCGGTGATGCGATATTCGAGCAGCGGCTTGCCGAGATTGCTGACCATCATGCTTTCGGGATCGAAGCGGAACAGGTATCCGTCGGAGGTTCCGCCGAAAATGAGGCCCGACGGGTCCAACAGAAAAGTGTCTACACGAGTCCGGCTCGCGTCCGGGAATTGCCGGCGCCTGCACCGGCAATTTCTCGAGGGCCTGTTTCTCCTTGTCGAATTTGAAGAGGAAGCCATCCTCTCCCGAGGCATAAACGTTCCCCTTGAGGTCCAACACCAGCATTCGCGAGACCATCTTCGTGGTTTCGAACTTCTCCCCTTCAGGGGCGCGGTGTGCTATGACGCCCAGGTCCGCGCTGGTTCCGGTCGTCAGCGTGAACTTAAAGAAGTGTGCGTTGGGGAATGTGAGCCCGTAGATGACCCCCGCCCGCCGATCGATGGCCAGCGTCTGAATACTCTCCCCCCGAACGGCCGGGCCAAGGTCAGTTACGTCGCAGGGTTCTTTGACGCGCAAGGGCTGCTCGTCTTGCCGCTGGGGAGTGTACTTGAGGAGATGACCCGCCGGCGTGCTGCCGATATAAACGTCGCCCGAATCTGAGACGGCCAGCGCGTTCGTGACGGCGGTCACACCCGGAATGAATCCCAGAGGCTGAACGTACCCGTGCCGCGGGTTCAGCACAAACAGGTGCGAACGTTTGCCGCTGGTAGCTCCATACAGATTGCCATCGGGCGCCACCGCGAGCGCGGTAATCGCTGATTCTCCGTCAGGGATAACATCGATGGGCGGGTAACCGAGGTCGCGGGCGTCGATCCGGTTTTGCGGAACGACCACGCTGTCGTAGTCAGGTGTGCGCTGGCCTTTTGCAAGCGTGCCGGCCAGCAGGAGAAGCGCACAACAGAAGAATATTTTTCTCATCATCGTTTGCTAACGTTGCTTCGGGCGGTAAATGACCAAGGCCAGGCAGTACGGAACATTTCCGATTCTCCCTGCGAACTCGTTTTCCTGGCCCGGGGCGTCGCGAACCTCGATGGCTCCTACAAAATAGATTGTGCCGTCCGGAGCAGTGTCGGCGGAATTGAGTCCAATGACGCGCCGTCCGTCCGCCAGGCGCATTTCGCCGCGGTCTTCAGTCCGGCCACTTTCGAGGTCATACACGATCAGGTGAGACACGCCGATGCCCTGGCTCCCCGCGTAATCGAATTCCTTGGCCGGCGGCGCGTAATACAGCTTGCGATCGCGACCCAGAGCCAAGGTGAGCGTGGCGTAAGGGATATCGCGCCGATCGTTCATTCCCTCCACGCACAATTGCCCCAGTGGCCTGACTTCCCCGTACTGGCCCGCGTGGGGATCGAACGAAAACAACAGGCTGGCGCTTTCGTCGACGCCGTAGAATTTCTTTTCCTGGGAATCCCACACGACCGTGCGCCAGTGCGTTTCTGACTTGTTGTAATCGCGCCCCAGCGAGACCCCTTTCGGCCGGATGGGAATATGCAAGGGCAGTTCGATAATCTCGTCCGTGCGCGGGTCATACTTGTAGATCTGGCCCGCGCCGAAGTTGCCGTACACATTCCCTTCGTCATCAATCCCGAGGGTTCGGCAAATTGAATCAAAATTGTTGATTCGCCCCTTGTCCACAGCCTTACCTGAGGCGACATCGTAATAAACAAAGTGGCCGCGCGGATGGGTGAGCCCATAAATGCGATTGAACTTCGGATCGTAAGCGCCGGTATTGATCCCTTCGTATCTCGGCCCGATGCCAAAATCTTCGAACTTGCCGGTTTTCGGGTCGTACGCCATCCAGTGAGCCCCGGGATATCCTTCCTTTAATCCCACGCGCGCGTAATTGAACCACAGTCCGGCATGCGTGCCGAAATAGATCCGGCCGTCGGATCCTTCTCCGAACTTGGCGTGGATCTTGGATTGAGGTCCAATCCGCAAACCGGCTTCGCCTGCCAGGCGGGTCAAATTGCCCAGGTCCGAGACGCGGTCGCTGGCGGGGTCGTACATTACCATGTGGCCGTCGCAGCCATGGCAGGCGAGTCCCGCGTATACCTTGCCGTCATGCGCGACCGTCAGCGCCGCCCAGTTACCGTCCATTTCAGCCAGGCCAGGGAAAATACGATAGTCCAAGGTGATGGTCTTCTCCGCGCCAGAAGCGCACGGTGGCATGGCGAGGCACAAACCGGCGAGAATCAGCACGACAGCTAACCGGCCGCCTGTGGGTCTTCGATTCATCTACTCACTCCGATCAGCTTGAGAACGATCGGGGGACGGCAAGCCGTCCCCCTACAGGTTGCAGGGGTTCGGCTTGCCCTAGCCGTTTCCTGGACGCGCTTCCCGTGCGTATCGAACCATCGCACGAAGGTTCGCAGGCGGGGTGTCGCGCGTCACTTCGCAGCCTGCCCCCACAACATAACCCCGGCCCGCGTGCCGGTGACATTCGGCCACTGCCGCAAACACCGACGCCGGCGTGCCATCGCGCAGATCGCGCACCGGATCGAGATTGCCCAGTACCACCTGTCGCGGCCCCATCTTCTCACGCGCTTCGGCAATCGGAACCATGGAATCGAGATCGATGAAGTCGCAGCCCAATTGGCCCATGGCGTCCAGGATCGGCCGGGTGTTTCCGCAGATGTGCAGCCGCACTCGAGCGCCTGAAGTGTGAAGGCCGTCCACCATCTTCTTCTCGTAGGGCCACACGAATTCGCGATAGATTTTCGGACCCACCAGCGAAGCCGCGGGATCCCCAATGCCGATCACGTCCGCGCCGGCCTCGATCTGGGCGTGAGCGAACCGCATAGCCACTTCGAGCACGTAGTCGAAGAGGTCGCGGACAAACTGGGGATCGTCAAAGAAGTCGAGCATCAACGTGTTCAGGCCGCGCAAGTCAGCCGAACCGCCGCAGGGGCCTTCGATCCAGCCTTCCACGATCTTGTCGCGTCCTACGCGCTCCTTCAGCAGCGCGATGCCGCGCACGCGATCGTGCATGCGCGCTCCGCCGAGCGGGTCTGGTATTTTCAGACGCGCCAGCGTGGTCTTCTCCGCGACCAGGGCCCGCGCTTCGACGACAGAGGGCGGCTGATCATCGAAGTATTCCACCACCGCGCCACAATCCGGCGCCTCGCGAGTCTCGGCAATGGCGGAGACATGGTCAAAGTCAAACTTCTCCGCGGTGCGGATTTGCGCTTCGGCCAATACGCGGTAATCGGTCGCGTAGGCGCGATACTTCGCGCCGATCTGATCGACCGCGAACATCATAGTGATGGGCATGACGGGAAGGCAATCCGCCGGCCGTCCCTCCAAGATCGCAAAGACGCGTTCTCGGCTGTTCATAGGCCGTTCACTTTATCACTTCCGCCAGCCGGTGACCATGTGGGATTACCCTGACTTCACGGGTGGCGCGGCTGGCGCAGAGCGAAGCTCTGCGGGTTTGATGTGTCAAGGCCCAGCAATACGCACAGCTTCGCTGTGCGCCAGCCGCATAGCAAGACCAACTGCCTGTCATCCTGGGCGGAGCGAAGGAACAGTTACCTATGGTTCAGCGGCGCACGAACAACTGCAGTGATCCTTCGCTGCTATGAAAATGACTCCCCTCCTCAGCGGGAGGAGGGGCAGGGGTGGTGGGTGGTATGGCCAAGGAACGGCAACCACCCCTAACCCCTCCTTACCAAGGAGGGAAGTCTTTTCCTGACAAGTGGTGAGCCCAAGGATCATGGAATCTGCGCCCAGGATGACACATTCCGGGCTCTCTCACGCCTTCTCTCCATGGATGCGCCAAGTACGCGTGTAGGGGCGGTTCGCGAACCTGCCCTGAGCGCAGCGAAGGGTCGGCAGATGCTGGCCTAAAGGCCAGCGCTACGACTGCACGGTCAGAAAGTCCGGCAGAGAAGAACGCGGAAGAAATATCAAAATCCCCGGAACAAAGCGAGAATGTTATAGAAAACAAAGGACCGGCTGCGGAAGAGGTCAACGCATGAGGGTCGCGCGGTCCTGCTTTCCGGCCCTACTTCGCTTCGAGTGTAACGGAGATCTCCTGCTCGTGCGGGCGAATGAAGCGCTTATTATCGTTCTTCAAAACAATCGGGACCGAGAGGACACCGACCGCGTGTTCGAGCGTCGACTCCGGAGCATCGGCGTAGGGGTTATAAGGATAGACCGGCCAAAAGAGCCGCGCTGTGGGATCGGCGTTCAATGTCCAACCCTGCAAATGAACCGATCCCCCTAAGACTTCCGGAGGCACCTCGATTCGATCCGCGCTTAGCGTGAACCGATGGCCGGTCCCGGTTTCAAGAGTTTCTCCGGCTCTCAGGCAGAGTTGCAAGTTCAACCGCGCTTCCTCAGGCGGCTTTCCCTTTCCCGAAATCACAAAACGCAGCACCACGGCGTTGCTGTGAGTGACGGACGGATAGACGTCCACGAAAAACGTACTGTACGCCAAGGAGAGCCGATCGCCGCTGTCGGCCATTTGCAGGCGGCTGCTGAGGGGCATGTGAAACTCCTCGCCGGCGACTTTTTCCTCGAACGTCGCAACTTCGGGCTGGCGTTTGGAGTTAGCGCCAGTAATGATCAATCCCACCCCTTTGTGGAAGACGCTCAAGTTTGCCTGGCGGTCCAGGTAATATTGATTGGTCACAGCCTGGGTGCTGATTAGCCCTGACAGGCAAACCACCCACGGCCCAGTCTTACGGATTCCGGCGGGCACTTCCATTTGGTGGGAATAACGGTCAAGGTCCTGAGGGATTGGCTGAGTGGGGCCTTCGTGGTAGTAGAGAGCATCCTGCGCCAGACGCCCCAGCCAATCCATAGGGATGTTGTCCTCCGGGAAGAAACTAGTCAGAAACTCCGCATAGCGGCGCCCATCCGCGAAGTGCGAAAAACCAAAATGCCCCCAGGCGTCCACGTCCCAGTAGCGGTTCCGATCGTTGATCACCTCAACAGGCTTACCGTCTGGATAGGTGAAGTACTCGTGGAAGTCGGTGGAGCGTCGCAAGGCGCGAAGCGCCGCCGGGTCGTGGCTGTACTCCCAGTAGAGAGCAACCTGGGTCATGGTGAGATGATCGTAGCCCGTGGTCGGGCCGGAGCGTGAGTGCTCACCCCAATACCCGTCGGGCGCCTGCTCCTCCGCCGCAAAGCGGTGCAGAATCTTCGTACCCAGATCCTCCCACTCCTTGTTTCCGAACGTACGACCTGCCAAGAGCAGGAGCGCAGCGTATTGAGCGTAATGATTGGGTGAAGTGCCAATGAAGGGCGAGTTGTACCAAGGGAAGTCCACTCTCTCGGCAGCGTCGGGAAAAACCAACGCGGCATTTTGTAGAATGGCGCTCTTCCAGCGTGTACGCCGTTCGTCGCCAAGGTCCGCCTCGAGCAGCCGGTAAGCTTCCAGCCACATGTGCGTGTCCCAATCGCTGTCCAGGCGCGGCGTGAAGCGCCCCTTCTCATTCTCTTGCGCCAACAGGTCGCCGATCCGGATAGCCAATCGAAGCATGCGCGGGTCGTGATAGTGAGGATTGGCAGGGTGTCGCTTGGCGTATAAGACCGCAGGGACAAGAATTGCAAAAGGGAAGTGGTTCCACTGCCGGCGGCCTTCCTGCGTCTCCAGCGCTTGCAAGTCGGGCGCAGGCTCAGCGTCCAGGCGGTTTTCGACCTGCGTGGCTCCGGTGGCAAGCAATCGGAAGTATTGCGCCGGCAACTGCGCCACTGCCGAGTGGGCGCTAAGGACGGCGAAGAGGAGGAATGAAGAGGCTTGGAGTCTCATAAATGATCGCCTGCATGAATGCGACTGGACCGGCTGGCCCGCCCTTCAAGGACCTCAGTTTTCAACCCTGTCTTGAAACAAGAATATCATTGACAACCCTACAGTCAAGTGCTGTAGACTCGTCCCACAGGGTAAGGTTAACTAACAATCCCATGAGCACTTTTTCCCACCATCGGCCGCAAACCATTCATCCGCGGGCGATGAGGAAATCGCCAGAGCCATGTGCGAGGGTGCACTCTCCTTGAAGAAGGAGGACGACAGGTCGAATTGCCAGTTTTCTCGCTTACGCGTTGCGTCGGGGAATGTCGGGTCACACTTGGGTTAAACCAGGCGAAGAAAGGATGGCGAAAAGGAGCTATGAAGAACCATTCCAGCAGAGTCATCTACGGTAATTCAGGCCCTGAGCCCGCGAGAGTGGCTGGGTTGTTGGGCTTGTTGTTAGTGGCACTCCTGTCCTTAGGTCCGCCCCTGCTCTGCCAGACTGGGGAGGGGATCCTGACCGGCACCGTGACGGATTCGAGCCACGCCATCGTGCCGGGGGCCAGCGTCGTGCTGACCAATGTCGACACCGGCGTCAGCGTCAAAACCGAGAGCTCCGAGGTGGGAATTTACCATTTCGGAGCAGTTCCCATCGGGCACTACAAGGTAGTCGTTACCAAGGAAGGCTTTAAGGAGTGGGAAGGAACGTTTACCTTAGAGGTAGGTCAGAATGCGGTTGTTGACCCGATCCTCTCCGTGGGGAACACCACAACAGTAGTCGAAGTCACCGGAGCTGCGGTCCCCATCGAAACGACCAACGGCGCGGTGGCGGACGTGAAGGAATCCGACCAGATCCGCGACCTGCCGCTGAACGGGCGGGAAATCGGGAACCTCTTCAATGTAGTTCCTGGTGTTGAAAGCGGCGCCGGAGGCGCCCGAGTGAACGGCATGAAAGTCGGCTCCCTGGATATCAATCTGGATGGCGTGACCTTGGTGGATCGATTTGGCGGCGGAATGGTCCGCGTGCAGCCCGGCATTGAAACCGTGCAGGAGTTTCGAGTCGAGACCGTCGGCTCGGAGGCACGATTTGACCAGCCGGCTACGGTCATCATGGCCTCGCGTAGCGGCACCAACCAACTGCACGGCGGCGGCTACGAATACCTTCGCGACAATACGGTGGTCGGGGCCACGCGCTTGCGGACGGATCCGATCGGCTCCGGTTTCGTGCTCCCTGAACTCATTCGCAACGAGTTCGGGGGATACCTGGGCGGGCCCATTTACATCCCTCACCTTTACGACGGAAAGAACAAATCGTTCTGGTTTTTCGATTACGAGGGCTTGCGCGATCGCGAACGCGGCTCCGTGCTGCAGCCCTGGGTCCCCACCGCGGCCATGTGGGGCGGCGATTTGAGCAATGCCGTGGACGTCAATAATCCCTGCTCGAAGGGCCCGAGTTGCCCACAGGGGTTTGCGCCGAACATCATTTACGACCCGAAAAGTACGAACCCCGCAACCTTCGAACGCACCCCGTTTCCCAACAACCAAATTCCCACGCCCTTCAGCCCCACGGCTATGGCTCTTAAATCCCTAACTGAGCTCCCCTGCTGTGGTGCCGCGGCCCTTAACAATCCCTATATAGCCCCGAATGTCACTAACACGTACCCCTACATTCAAACCCTCAATAACTACACGGCCAAGTGGGACGAGATCATCTCCGACAAGGACCGGCTCTCGGTACGCTACACGCGGAGCCTAAGCACTTCCGCCCAGGAAGGCGGCTACTATGCCAACCCCGTCAACCCCACGTCAGGCATGGGAAGCAGCGCCGACAACTTCTTCAACACCAATGTGGCGGTGAATTATAACCGGACCATCTCGCCCAATTGGCTGAATGAACTCCTGATCGGCGTTCTCCGCGATCCCAACCATTACGGAACCCTGGCCGATTTCACCGATTGGAACGCCAAGCTCGACACGCCAAACCCGTTCGGGGTAACCGGATGGCCTACCCTTTATACCGAGGAAGCGTCCTTGGGCTCTGCTGCCTACTTTGGATGGGATTCCGATAACAATCACCTGCAACACCTCACCAGCGAAACCATCGAAGACAACGTAACCTGGACGCATGGGAAGCACACCGTCCAGTTCGGATTCCGTGGCCGAAAGGAACAGAACAACGTCGCAGAATTGCAGCAGGCCCAGGGCTCACACAACTGGGGCCCCTCTTACACCACGGACTGGTCGCCGTCAGCCTTCAACGCCTCACCGGATACGGGCAGCGGATTTGCCGAACTCCTGCTGGGCCTCCCCAACTACCTTTCAAACCAGTACAACCGGGGATATTTCTATTTCCGGCAAACCGAAATAGGCACGTATGTTTCCGATAAAATCAAAGTGAGCCCGCGCCTGACGCTCAGCCTGGGATTGCGTTGGGACAAATGGACGCCATACACTGAGGGCCGGAACCGTCTTACCGTGCCTTATGACCCTGAAACGCCCGGGACGTTCGAGGTTCTCAGCCCTGGCAACATAAGCATGAACTCACTGGGCATACTGCCCGCCGTGATCTCCTCCTGGTCGAACCTGGGGTTGAAATATGCCACTGCGAATTCTGTGGGCTATCCGTCAGACCTATTTCGTCCCATCAACCATGACTTTGCCCCGCGTCTGGGTATCGCCTATCAACTGAAGCACAACACGGTGATCCGCGGCTCCTACGGCATCTACTACGTGGCCATGCCGCTTTCTCTCATCCTGCAATCCACGCGCACCAACCCGCCGTTGAATCTCCGGTTTCAAAACAACCCGTATCTAAACCCCAACGTTCCAGGGGGCGTCAACGGCCAGTATTTCAATTTGTACCCCTTAATCGTAGCGCCCGCGCCCACGGATTACTTGCCGCCCGCTACGGTCGATATCACCAAACCTCAGAACACGCTGCAACTCTACGGCAACGGCGCGACCTACTGGGACGGCCCCAACTGGAACGACGAGCGCCAGCAGACCTGGAACCTCACGGTTGAACACGAACTCCCCGGGCGCATTGGTACGAGGCTGAGCTATATTGGAACCTATGGGGGCAACCTCGAGCAGCAGTACGGCGTTGACGATCAGGAACCGTATTACAATTACGCGGTCCGTACGGGGCTTCAGCCACCCAGCAATTCCTATCTCTTGCGCCCGGTGCCAGAGTGGTCGCTATATGGACTTAACCACACGGGCTATTCTCGCGACCATTCGTTGCAAGCTGAAATCCACCGGACGTTTGCCAACGGGATTGGCTTTCAGGCATTCTACACGTTTGTGCGGGCCCTGACCACCACGGACCCCGGAGGTTTCAGCGATGGAAATACCGGCGTCAACGGCGGTGCCGGAACCGGCAATCTCGGCGGCAGCGGCGGGGCCACCGTCCCGGAAAACATCGAGTTATTAGGCGAGCCCAGCCTTAGTTACGCGCAGCGCCTCAAGCTCGTTTACTTCAACAACACGACCATTCCGCCCCATCGATTCACCTTCAATGGCATCTACGACCTGCCCTTCGGAACCGGTAAACACTTTGCCGGCAATGCGCCGAAGTCTCTCAACTATCTCATCGGTGGCTGGCAGTTGGCCACTATCGGTACATGGAATAGCGGGCCATGGATGGGAGTAAGTGCCAGCCTGGTGCAGACAGGCAACATCCGCATACCCAGCGGCCAACGGGCAACCTTCAACATCCCGGGTAGTTCGTTCCGCTACCGGCAGTGGTTTGCCGGGAACTTCGCCACTTCGAACGCGACGAATGTCTCAGGCACTCTGGTTGCCGCAAACGTGCGACCAGCCGGCCCGAACTGCTCTGGGGCTTACAGCGGCCAGCTTGCGGTGACGCTGGCGGATGGAACGTGTTACAACGCTCCTTTCAGCGGGTTCTACAACCCCAACCCGCGGGATAACATTATTGGCCCAGGAGCGTGGAACGATGACCTCTCGCTCTACAAACACTTCAAATTCGGGGAGCGGTTCGACATGCGCTTTTCCGCTGATGCCTTCAACGTCTTCAACCACCCGAACGATGTGGCCCCCAGCGTCAGCACCGGGTTGCAGAACTTGGCGCAGCAAGCAAACGCCTCACGAGTTATCCAACTCTCGCTGCGCGTGCAATTCTAATCTTGGGTGTCGTTCAGGCCGGAGGCTGCGCCTAGTGGCGCAACCTCCGGGCCGGTCTTGTCCTTCCCGCCACCTGGCGCTAACATCCACCGTTGATGCGTTCGATATTTGCGAGGCGGGCCGGACTATAGCAGGCCACCACAGAGGGCACAGGTTTGACCGAGAAGATCTGAGATATTCTTCCCTATGTTCTGCGTCATCGGTGTAGGGGTAGGGCTTGGCCTACCCTCGTCGGGGGCAGCGGAAATGCGGGGACGGCAAGCCGTCCCCCTACATCGTGATGGTTGTCGACGGATTGGGGTCGAGATGGCAAGTTGCGGAGTTCGGAGTTTATTGGCGCGAGAGATTTCTGCTTTCGCAGTGGCTCTGTGGCTTTTTGCCTTTGTGGTGAATCTCCCCGCCGCCGGCCAGTCGAGCGCGCCTTCACCCGAGGGCCAGCTTGCGGAGGGGATCAAGCTTCTGAGCGCGGGAAATCTTCCCGAAGCGGTCAAGACTCTCAATGCCGCAAAGCAGAGCGCACCGCAGGATGCCCGCCCCTATTTTTACTGTGGCATGGCTTTGGCCCAGGCAGGCGAGATGCGCGACGCCGCCGCGGAACTTGCCGAAGCCGTTCACCTGGCCCCTGACCAGCTTGATTACCGGGTTTTCCAGGCCCACGTGTTCCAGCAGCTCATGCAAACCGCTGCCGCGGAAGATACCCTGCGGGTCTTCAAGAGTGACACCACGCTTCGCCGGCTTGACCCTGCCTGGCTCCGACTGCTGGGCGACGTTTATTACCGCCTGGGCAAGATCGACGAAACTCTCCGGGTTCTTGACCGCTGGGCGGAGGTCGCCCCGAACGACGCCCGCATCGATCTCGACCGTGGCCAGGTTTACGTGTTGAAAGGGGAACCGGAGACCGCGGTGAAATTCTTCGCAAGAAGCCTTCAGGAATCGAGCCAGAATCCCCAGGCCTATTTCGAGCTGGGGAAAATCTATTACCGGCGGCGCGCGTTTCCTGCCGCAAAGGAAGCCCTGCTGGATGCTGTTCGCGAGGATGCGAATAATCCTGAATATGTTTCAAAGCTTGCCTCTGTTTACCTGGCAATGGGCGACACGGACAGCGCCATGGAAGAATTGAAGAAGGTAGAATCCGCGGGCTCCAGCTTCCCGACTATTTATTACGACCTGAGCCGCGCCTACCGTAGCAAAGGCGACGCGAGTCGTAGTGCGGAGTATGCGAGAAAGTTCGACGAAGTGGCTTCAGCCGAGCGCGCCCGCACGGCCCGGCAAGAGGCGGCAGGCCGCCCGCTTGGCCGAGCTGAGCGATTATTGGAGCAAGGCCACGCCGCCGAGGCGCGCGCCCTCTTCGAAAAAGCTCTCGAGGTTGATCCCAACCTCTGGGAACCTAATGCTTACCTGGCTGAGATGGACCTCGACGCCGGGGAGTTGGCTGCTGCGTATCCCCATTTGCAAAGACTTGAACAAATCGATCCGGATTCCGCCATCGGTAACTTTTTGATGGCTCGATACTGGTTCAAGCAGAAGAAGTACGAGGAAGCGCGAATCTGCGCCGAAAAGGTGAAGCTTATCCGCCCCGACAATTCCGAGCTGCGCAGCCTGCTCGGCAACATCTATTTGGAGCTTGGACAAAGGGAGAAGGCTCGAGCGGAATACCGGGCAGCCGTGAGCCTGGCGCCGGACCGGGCGGATTTCCGCGCCCAGTTCGAGAAGGTGCTAGGCGCAAACGCCGCGAAATGAATGAGGGCAACCCCTGCGGGCGCCTCGGGACGGGACGCGGCTCCGCCGCCTGACTTGCGGAAAGGCTTTGCCTTTCCGGGATGGTGCTGTTGTATCGCTCCCAGACGAGGCTACGCCTCGGCTGGGGTTGAGCCATGCCGTGGGCCGCGGGAAGGCGCAGCCTTCACTTGAAGAAATATGGGGTGGGCGGTCGCCGGAAAGGCAGAGCCTTTCCGCAAGTCAGGCGGCAGAGCCGCAGCAGAGGCAAGAGAGCTGTGGCGAAGTTGGCAACGGCTTTGAGGCCGAGGGAGTACAGGAGGAACCGTGCACCGCAATCGTTTGTCTTCGCGACGCTCGTTTCTGCGCGCGGCGCTGGCCGCACCTGTGGCGAGCGCCGTGGTAGGGAGCTATCGGCCGCTACGCGGGCAGACGAAGCCGGCTGGGCGCGACACTTCGGTGGTGGCGCGTCTCGCACTTGATCGCGAGTTTTATGAATGCCACGACGTCCTGAACGGGCGCTTGCAATTTGATCGTCCGGCCCCGGGGCCTGTAGTTGTGCGGTGGTTCGATAGCTTCGGCCGCATTGTTGGAGAAACCGAACTGCCGGCCTCGCGGTCCGGCGTGGCTCCACAGAGCTTCTCCTTCGAGCTGGGCGCGGGCCTGACCTACCGCAACTGGATCCGAATATGGGTGAACGATGTCGAGCAAGCCGAAGGAGCAAGCTTCCTGCTTTCTCCGCCCCCCAGCCCCTGGGATGATTTTCATGCCATCAGTTGGGCTAACTATCCCGACGGGTTTTACGACCTGCTGCGACAAGCGGGTGTGGACGCGACGATCGCGTATCGCGAAAGCGGCGATGCGCCCCTCGACAATAATTTCAATTTCTACGTCGACCAAATGGCCTGGGAAGTATTTTCGATTTACCACAAGGATCAGCCCCTCTGGAGGGGACTGCTGAACCAGGTCGCGCTTGATCGCAACAATATGGACCTCTGGATACGCCAACCCTGCGTGAACGATCCGAAGACAGACGAGTACGTGAAGGAGCATCTCACCCGATTCGTGCGCTTACATCGCGATTTCCGTCCTCTGTTTTACAATATCGCCGACGAACTTGGCGAAGGCGATCAAATTCGGCCCAACGACTTCTGCCACTCGACTTTCTGCACGAACAAATTCGCAGAGTATCTGCGGAAAATGTACGGCACTCCCGCCGGCGTCGCCCACGAGTGGGGAGTAACGGAAGAGACCCGCTGGGACGATGTGAGCCTCCGCAATGGCTCAACATGGGCAAAAAGCAACCTGATGATCAATCGCACCACGACTGACCAGGCTTTCGACGCAGTTGCCATGGCCGCTCTCGAAGCGAAATATGGGGGCCTCGCAGGGATCAACAAGGCGTGGGGGTCGAATTTCCCGGCGCCCACCTCGGGAGGGGGCGGCCGCGAACAGTGGGAACCCCTGCGTGCTTTACTGCGTGAGATCCGTTCGGTCCCGGAGTTGACCGAAAAAGCGCTGAGCGAGCGATTGGGTCCCATCGAAACAGCTGACGTGCGGTGGGGAACTCACACCACCTGGGATGCCGAGGAGCACCCGGCGGGTTTCAAGTCCTGGTCCGAAGTCGTGGCTTTCCTCAACCGCTTCTACCACGAGCTATCGCAAGTCCGCTCTACCGAAGGTTGGAACGTTTCGCCCTGGTGCGACTTTCGCAACTTCATGGACGAAACCTTCGCGGATGCGGTGGGCCGGGCGCGCGCCGTGTGCCAAGCGGAAGACCCGCAAGCGCGCTGCGCTACCGAAGGGGGGCAGGTTCCATTTGCTTTCGGGTGGTATAACTACGAGAATGTTGTCAAAGTGGTGGATGTTATTGAACCTTACAATGGCGGCAATAATGTGGAAATCATCCGGTCCCTGAATCCGGAGGTCATTATGGTTTCCACCCACGGCTTCGAGCACAAGCCGGGAACGCCGCTGACGGAAGGAGACCGCCTTTATCAAAAGCGCGCCCCTCAGCCCATCTGGTGGGGCCTCGTCCACGGCCACCGCGGCTCGATCATCTGGGACGATAACCTGCCGGAGTACCGGTTTGTGGACGAAGAGACTCGCCGGCTTACCCCTTCGGCCGAAACCTTTGCCGGCACTTTCCAGGAACTGCATCAGGGCGTCGCCAAGCTCATCATCAACAGCCGGCGGCTGCACGACGGCGTCGCCATCCATTATTCGCAACCCTCCATGCAGGTGCATTGGCTGCTGGACAACGTCGAGAATGCGCGGCGATGGATGCTGCACAGCGGCGGTGACCGCCACAGCCATTTCACCGGCGTCCGGAACGCTTGGACCAAAGTGATTGAAGATCTCGGCTTGCAATATGAGTTCGTGGGCGGCAGGCAGATCGAGGAAGGCAAACTCACGCGGGGCGAATACCGGGCGCTCATCCTGCCGCAGTCGCTTGCCATGAGCGCGCACGAAGTGGACCAGATCCGGCAGTTCGTTCGCTCGGGCGGGCTGCTCGTGGCTGACTGCCGCGCGGCGACCATGGACGAGCACGGGCGCGACCTGGGGCGCGGGCAGCTCGACGAAGTGTTTGGCGTCTCACATGTCAAAGGCCAGACCAAAGGATCCGCCGTTTCGGGCCTCGAAGACTACGAATCTTTGCGCTTGCGGGGTAAGGAGCTGAACCTCGCGATCGGCGACGAGACCATCGCTGCGGCGGCCGGTAAGCCGCTCGCCCAAAGCGGTCGCGTGCCGCTCATGGTGGTCAATGATTTTGGCCAGGGGAAAGCTGTCTTCTTGAACGTGGAAGTCGCCCGTTATCCATACGACCGGCTGGTTGCGAACTCGACGACGAGCTTGCCGGAAGTTCTGGATCAGGTTTTCGGCTTGGCGGGAATTGGACCGCAGGTCCGCGTTCTCGACGGGTCTGGAAATCGCCTTCCCGGCGCGGAAGTGGTCCGCTTCGCGAATGGCGCTTACGAGCATGTGGCCGTCTTCCGCAATCCTCAATTTGATGATGGGGGCTGGGGCGACTTACCCACGAATCCCGAGCGCGGGTGGGCCGGGCCGATTGATAATTCGTTGCTTGAAAAGGAAGCCAAGGTCACCATCGCGTGGCAGTCTGCCATGCCGACTTACGATGTCCGCGGCAAGCGCGACCTGGGGGCCGCTGACAAGGTGCAAATGACTCTTGAGCCCTGGAGCCCCCTGATCCTGACTCGAGCGCCCCAGCCCATTCCGCCCCTGCGCGTAGAAACGCCTTCCGAGGTTAAGCCGGGAAGCCCGCTTGTTATCACGCTTCGCAGCGAGGCGCCCTTGCCCGAACGGGCATTTCGAGTTGTTCGCCTGGAGTTTGTGACACCCGAGGGTCGACCCTACGAACTCTACGCGCGAAACGTGCGAGTTGAATCCACGCCTCATTCGGAGCATTTTCATCTGGCATACAATGACCCCAAAGGGCCCTGGAAGGTGAACGCGTACGACGTGATGACGGGCGGCGCCGTGGCAGCGACCTTTACTCTAAAGGCGTGAGAAGAAGTGACGCCCCCTCACCCCCGGCCCCATAGGCGCTAGAATAGGCTCGATCGGGTTCCGGAGCCCGTCAGCCGACGGGCGCAAGAATGTGGCCCACGGCGACAGCCGTGGGGAGAAAGCAGAGCCGATGCGCCTGAAAAGCCCCGGGAGGGGCGACAGAGCTGTCTTGGTGATCGCAGATCTTCTGTCGCCACTACGTGGCTCAGCGTGCTCCCTGTCTGCCGTGATCCCACGGCTGGCGCCGTGGGCCACATTCTCGCGCCGCTGACGCGGCTTGGTGTGGGGCGACGGGCTTATTCTAGCGCCTATACCCCCGGCCCCTCTCCCCCAAAGGGGCGAGGTTTGAAATAGCCCGAGTTTATGCCCTCGCCCCCTTGGGGGAGAGGGTGGCGCGCAGCGCCAGGTGAGGGGGTCAGCCCGCCACAGTATTATGCGACCTTCGGTAGGCCTAGCTTCGATGCAGAGCAGCCTGACATTGTTGGGAATACTCGCGCTGGCCGCGGCGGCGCGGGCCGCGAGCCCCAACGTGGTGCTGATCACGATCGACACCGTTCGGGCCGACCGCGTGGGCTGCTACGGCTACCGGCAGGCTCACACGCCCAACCTGGATGCCCTGGCGAAGGAAGGGGTGCTGTTTCGAACGGTCGTCGCTTCTGTGCCGCTGACTCTGCCCTCGCACTGCTCAATCATGACGGGCACTTACCCGACAGTCCACGGCGTTCGCGACAACCTGGGCTACACGCTGGGGGAATCCCCACCCACGCTGGCCTCCATCCTGAAACAGCACGGTTATTCGACGGCGGCGTTTGTGGGCGCCGACGTCCTGGACCCCGGGCGCGGGTTGAACCGCGGCTTCGACACGTATTCTTGCCCGCTGCGCCGGAAAATAGGCCGGAATAATCTGCTTGTGTTTAACCTGGTCGAACTGCGGCGCGGCGCAGAGGAAGTGGTCGTGGACGCTCTTGGCTGGCTGTCTGCCCAGCCCAACCCCGCAACCAAACCATTTTTCGCCTGGATTCATTTGTACGATCCGCACCTGCCGTACGACCCCCCGGCGCGTTTTCGCGCCCTGGTTCGTGATCCCTACGATGGAGAGATCGCCTACGCCGATTATGCACTCGGCAGGGTCTTCCAGTATTTGAGGGACCACCACGTTTACGACTCCACCTTGATCGTCGTGGCGTCCGACCATGGCGAAAGTTTTGGAGAGCATGGCGAATACGCGCACGGATATTTCATCTACGACACGACCTTGCTCGTCCCCTTTATTGTTAAGCCGCCATCTGGCGCCGGACTGGTGGTCCGTCGCTCGGAGACTCCTGTCAGAACCATTGATATCGCGCCCACCGTGCTCCAGTTTCTCGCCATTGCACCGCCGCCCAGCATGCAAGGTGTTGGTCTGCTGCCCCTGCTCCTCGGCAAGACGACAAACTCAACCACCGGCGCCACCTATTGCGAAACCCACTACCCGAACGAATTTGGCTGGAGCACCTTGCGGGCGCTGCGCACCGGGCAATACAAATACATCAACGCACCGAAGCCGGAACTCTACGACCTCGCGCGTGACCCCGAGGAAAAACAGAATCTTTACCAAACCAGGCCAGCCGTGGCCCTCGACCTCAAGGCCAAGCTTGGTAATCTGCTGACGAGGATCACGCCCGGGGAGCCTCCCCAGCGGTCGGCGGTTGCTCCTTCGGATTTGGCGGCCCTTGCGTCGCTCGGCTATGTAGCAACCTCGGCTCCGATCGCGCCTGACACACCGGGACATCCGCTGCCTGACCCGAAAGACGAACTACAGATGTTCAAGACTCTTTCCTCGGCCACCCAGATGGCCGCCGAGGGCAAGTGCGACCGGGCCCTGCCGCTACTCACCCGTCTGACGCAGGAGCAGCCAGGCGTGTACCTTGGCCAACTCACCCTCGCCAAGTGCGAACTCACTTCCGGAAATTACAGCGCCGCGGAATCGGCCCTGGATTCAGCTATTCACGCGAATCCGGGCCATCTCGATGCGGTGTTTTATAAAGGGATATGCCTTTTTCAGGAAAACCACTTCAAAGAAGCATTACCCAGCTTGCAACTGGTTGAGAAGGCTCTGCCCAACGAACCCTACGTTCACTTTTATCTTGGCTCGATCTACGAGCGGGAGGGGGCGGCTGGGCCGGCACTCGAAGAATTCCAAAAGTGCGCCGCTTTGGACCCCAATTTCGAAGTCGCCGTGTATAAGGCCGGCTTCTTGTTGGCAAAGAGCGGCAAATTCGTGGAGGCGATTGACGAATTCAAAAAGGTGGCGGACATGGATCCTGGCAATGCCTCCGCGCACTTCAATCTTGCGCTGGCGTACGCCAAATCCGGGAACGAGAGTGCAGCTCGGCCGGAATTCGAAACCGCCTGCAAGCTCGATGCCTCAAAGTGCCTTCCCCATGATCAGCAATAGCAAGGCGGGACTCGTGACGACTGGGGCGGTTTCTCGATGCGTTGGATAGTAGCGATTCTTGTAACGCTTATCGTCCAGGGAACATCAGAGCTCGGGCGCCGGCCCTTTCTTGACTGCACATACACGTCGAAAGTCTTCGGCGAAGAGCGCCATTACCGCATCTTTCTGCCGCCCGACTACGCTTCGTGCAAAGAAGCTTATCCTGTCATCTATTACTTTCACGGGCACAGCGACCGTTACACACTTGAAAAATACGACGACGGCAAGGATACCGTCCCCAAGATCGCTGCGTTTGTGGCGGCACATCCCGTGATTGTCGTTGCTGTTGACGGTTATGTGGCTCGGGACTATCAGGGCTTCTACGGCGACACGCCCTGGGACATCATGAAGGATGGCGGAGATTACGATTTCGGCCCCTACTTCCTTGAACTGGTCTCACACATTGACAGCACCTACCGCACTCTCACCTCCCGACGCGATCGCGCAACTTCCGGCTTGAGCATGGGCGGTTTCATGAGCCTTTACCTGAGCGCGCGTTATCCCGACTTGATCGGAAGCGCCTCGGCATTTAATCCCGGCCCGGAGTTTTACGTCGGTGACAAGGGCCGGCGCGTATTGTGGCGGCCGAAAGATCACGTGACGAACCACACGCGGACCATGGTGCGCCTCGTGCGTGCCAGCGGGGACTACATCAGCCAGTATCATGAAGAGACGCGCGACGCCTACGCGCGGGCCGATAACGGCCAATTTGAGTACCGGCAGGACGAGTACCACCGGCATTGGGCCACTTCGATCGCCGAAACCTTCGAGTTTCACATGCGGGCCTTTGCCAACCCCGCCCTCGACGATATCCCCGACACGTGGCATCACGCCGATGCCTACTCTGCTTTCAATGTGTGGGGCTATCACGTGAAGTCCTTGGGAGAGAGCGCGGGGCTAACGTACCTGGAAGATGTTTGCCGGGGTGGCCTGCGCGTGACCACGCGGAAGTGGGCTCCCGATGGGCCGCCGATACCTGGCCGGCGCATCACGCTGGTCACCGCTCCGCTCTACGAGCCCTCCCGGTCCTATCTGCTCTTCGATCGAAATCTCTCGAGCGGCGCCACCTCGAAGCTAATCTTGCAGGCAGCCTCCGATGGCCGCCTGACCATCTCGACAGACGGCGTGGGCCACCAGTTCAGCTTTCACGGCCCCGGCGCGGGCGATCAACCTCCCCTTGCGCTGCCCCTCACCGCAGGGGATAAGTTGAAGCTTCCGCCGGACCGCGACCTGACTTTGCCGATTCAAATCTACAACCCGCGCGACACGCCAATGACGGACGTAAAAGCGACGCTTTCGAGCGAGTACCCCACGGTGCAGTTCCTGGCGAGTGAGGTGACCATCCCGAGGATCGAACCCGGGGCTTCCGTTGACATCCGCGATCGCATGCGCGTGCGCTTCACAGCCGGCGAGGGTTATTTCGCTCCAACACGGCTCAGGTTGGATTTAGTTTACGACGGATGGCACACCGTGTCGCAGAACATCGATGTGCTGGTCATTCCGGAGAACGTTCCATCGGCGCTCGAGGTCGCGATCCTGGATGGGCGCACGGCGACGTTCAACGTTTTTCGCCAGAAGGGCAATCAGGGCGGAGGCGAGTGTGTGTCCCGGACCGTCAAGGAAGGAACAGGCAACGGGAACGGCGTGCTTGAACCCGGTGAGGAAGCAACGTTCTGGGTTCGTATGCGCCAAGGAATGGACCCCTTTGATAAGAACAACTGGTACCGCGCAAGGGTTTATTCAGACTCGACTTGGGTTACGGAAGTGGATCGACTGGAGGAGCAGAAAGGCCTCGAGTGGACAAGCGCCAAGGAACTTACCAGCGTCATCCGCCTTTCACCCGAAACGCCCCACGGCACGCGGATCCCGCTGCTTCTCGACAACGAATCCTGGAGTTTTGCTTGGACGCCCGACGTGCGCTTTGGCCCGGAAAAACTCTATCAGGCTTTTCAGCTCCACACCCATCACTTGCACCGGTATGACCTGGTCGTTCCGTGAGCCCGGGAGCGGCGCGGTCGTCAGAGTGTGTTACTGTCGCAGGCCCTTTAGCATTCCGGCTTCGAGCCAGGCGAGGCCCTGGCGAGCGTAGAGATAGGATTGGTCAATCTCGAGCGCTTTGTCGAAATTCTCACGCGCCAAGGCATCATCTCCCCGCATGGCGGCATAAATCCCTGCCAAGTCGTAGGCCTGAAGGCGAAGATTGACTGCGTTGTCGGTCTTCCGCTGCTCGTTGACGGTTACGAAGTCCTTAAACCACTCTTCGGCCTTCTCGATCTGGCCCGCTTTGGCGAGGCCGATGGCGCGGAAGAGGCCTTCGTCTTCAATGGCATCGTCCAGCGTTTGGGCCGCCGCTTGCCAAGCGGCCTTGGCCGCGGCGGAATCACCGGCTGCCTGATGCAGCAGGGCCTGGTACATTAACAGGCGCGAACTCTTGACGGCAGCGAAGTCATCGACACCCAGGCTCGAAGGAGGCCGCGCAGCCGACTTCACGTCCGCGAGCGCTTCGGAGAACTTGGAGTCCCCGGCCGCCTGGAGCGCCAGCATCAGCCGAATCCCGCGGTAGAGGTGGAGGAGCGAATAGGAGAGGTGCGTAGCTTGGAACTTGTGCGCGTCAATAATCTCCAAGGCTCGTGAGTAGTTACCCATCTGCGCCTCGAGCGATGCCAGTTTCTGCACCACTTGATCACTGTTGGGCTGAAGTTGCAGCGCCTTTCCAAAAGCCTCCCTCGCCTGCTCCGTGTGCCCCAGGCGTGCATTCACGTTGGCCACCAGAAGCGTCGTCGCCAGATGGTCTGGGCGGGCCTCGGAGGCGCGAGTCAAGAGGCCAAGCCCTTCCTCTTGCTTCCCTTCTACCAATGTGGCCATGCCCAGATTCCGCAAAGCTAAGAAATTGCGTGGATCGACTTGTACGGCGGCACTCCACAGTTCCGTGGCATCCCCTCGCCGGTCCCGGCTATAGAGCAGGTCTCCTAGCAGGACTCGGGCATTGGCGTCTTTCGGATCCGCCTTTATCGCCATCGTCAGAACTTTGACGTCTTCCGCACGGAAAGGATAAATCTCGAGCCGCTGGTCCTCCTGCCGCGCCTGCTCGAGAAGCTGCCGGGCATCCTGCTGGTCACCGAGTTGCTCCGCGGCATAAGCTCGGTAATAGAGAAGTAGTGGGTAGGGGAGCTTTCCGTCCTTCGTGGTAATTTCCAGACCATGCGCTAGAACTTGTGAAGCCTCCTGCCAAGCCGAAAGCCGGAAATACTCGGTTGCCAGTTCCAGGTACCCTTGCGGATGTCGAGCGCAAGCGCGGTCGAGCAAATCCAGATCTTCCGCGCGCTTCGACTCAGGCACTTGAGATTGAAACCACCGCTCGGCCTGTGCGAAGGCGTTTGTCGGATCAAGGACCGCGATGGCGTTCGTTTCGTTCTGCGCTTCCGGAATGTGTCCCATCTTGCGGAACAGGTAAGCGTAAGCCTCTCGAACTGATACATCCTCGGGCGTGAGTGCAGCGGCCGCAGCGAGTTTCTGCGAGGCGCCGCTTAAGTCACCTTCGCTGAGGTCGAGCAGGCCCAGAACGTAGTCGCGCCGTTCGAACTTGTCTGAAGAAGGGAGTATTCGATAGTAGTTCCGCCGGGCATCCAGGTGGCGGCCCAATTCGGCCTCAACAATTCCCAGGAAATAATGCGCGTCATCGCTCGTGGGATCACGCTCCAGAACCTTCTCGAAATGTTGAGCGGCATCTTGCCACTCAAGACGATCCAGCGCTAGTAAGCCCAATCGGAGGTGCGCAGGAGAAAAAAGCGGGTCCTTGGCCAGCGCCGCGTTGTAAGCCGTCTCCGCGTCGTCGATCTGCCCGAATTTCTCGTGTCCGAGTCCGAGTTGATAAGCTTCCTCCGCTGCCAGTGTTTCCAAGGGTCCGAACTTCCTGGGAATCGAGTCACTGGCGTAGGACGCATCGGGATGCGATCCATCGGGATAGAACTTGTGGTCGAGAAGGACAGCTCCCTCTTTGGAAACGATCTTCAGTTCGAGCACTTTGCCGGAGGTCTCCAGCCCCAGGGGAACCTCAGTTTGAAAAGACTTGCCAAACGTAAGATCCTTAGTTTCACTCCATATCTTTTGACCTTCGCTGTAAAGTTCGTGAATGGCGCCGGGAAAATCACCGGTCGGTGTGACGGCGAGTTTCGCGGTGCCGGGGCGCTGGGAGGGGATGTCAAAGTGGACGGCTACATCGCGAGTCGCGGTGGTCAACCCGCCCAACTTGGCTGCGCCAAACCAGTATTCGGTCCAGCCATCCGTCTTTCCGGGATCGATGAACTCGTAATTGCCATCCCAGATAAAGCGGCCGCTCTGGGTCTCCATGTAAATGCCATCGCGATCAGTGTAGTTCTCGGCCTGACGAAAGGCTGTCAGGCCGGACCCAAACGTCCAAGTCTTCTCGCCGCGTGCCAGCAGCCGGTTGGTGTAACAGATCGTTCCGTAGTCGGCCTTGTAATCGTAGATGGACATGAAATTGTCGTAAATATCGAGGCCGAACACCCCCAGCATATTGATGTTGTTCTTGTTCCAACTGAGGTCCGTTCCATCAATGACAGGCCATGTGCTCAACGCCGAGCTGACGTGGCCGATGGTTTTGGTCATAGGATAAATGAACCTGCTTCCTTCCGAGGCAGCTACGCCGGCATTTGTCCAAATCAAATAGCGGTTGGGCAGCAGGTTCTTGTTGTATAGGCGGGTGGTGAGCTCGATAAAAGCTTTGCCCGGCCGCAGCGTCACCTCAAGAAACATCTTGTCCCGAAAAAAGTGATCGATGTGCGACAGCACGACCGTAGCGCTGCCATCGGCGTGGCGCACTAGCGCCCAAGGCCAGGGCTCGCCAGGCCAGGTAATCATGTGGGTGTCGTAGGGCCCGTAAAGCTCGAGATTACCCACCGGCCAAGCATTACGCGCATTGTAGCGGCCGGGCTTGATGACCGTCGGGTGATAGAAAAGCTCTCGATCCGCCACCTTGTCGTGCGCCGACCAGATTCGGCCGCCCAGTTCCGGAAGAAACTCCAATCGCAAATACTCGTTTTCAAGCACCAGCGATTCATATTCGACCGCGGCAGGTTTCTCAGACCGTGATTCCCAATCCAGCGCGGTGTAAGGATAGAAGCCGACGTTTTCGATCGCGGGGAAGAGCGGGGCCACGGTTTCAGAATAGCTGTAGGTATAGGTTGGCCAAACCCGCGTGCCATGCGTGAACTTGACGGGCTCCTGACCCTGCGCAGTGCCCGTAAGCAGAATTAGGAGAAAGGTGAACGCCAAAGGTGAAAATAGCGCCGGTCGTCCGTTGTCCGTGGTCCGTCGTTCGTTCCTCGCAGGGTGGCGCCGCAGCCACAGCCGCAACGGACAACGGACTACTGACAATGGACTCGTAAACATTGGGTTGCTCCATAGCTGGCAGCCGTGAACAGCATCGCCGCCATCGCCACCAGGTAGGCCAGCGCGGCGTGACCGTGGGAAGCTCGTTGAACGATCCCGTAAACGGGGTAGGGCGCAGTGGGCGTTAGGATTACCAGACCGTAGAAAATAAGGTCGCGCAGTGAGAGGACACGCTTGAACTCGGGTTTATGTCCGAGCGCTTCCAGCGTCGCGTCCGCAACTTGATCAGCCATCCGACGAAGCCTGGTCGATCCCCCCACATGCTGCGTGGCCCCATTTTACATGCTTGCGGGAATCACAAAGTCGGTCGTGGGCCTCGTGCTCCAGTATGATATGCGAGCGCGGCAGAACAGTCCACAGGCGCTAGTCTTTCAGGTGGGAGCAATGCGGCTAGTGTCGAAACTGTCGGTCACGACTTATGCCGCGAATCGCTGTGACAGGAGACTAGGCGAACGTGGTAACTGAACGGCCGCTCGATGACGCGTTCCAGGCCCCACCCTGCCTGTTCGGCGAGCCGCCTGAATGCCTCAATCGTGCGAGGGC
>Ga0209517_10001452_pt1 | contig 35905 bp, 29 predicted proteins | sample PeaSoiMetSII2010_FD_187695 | JGI IMG/M metagenome (GOLD analysis project Ga0209517, IMG submission 187695) | Peat soil microbial communities from Weissenstadt, Germany - SII-2010 (SPAdes) (version 2) | ecosystem: Environmental > Terrestrial > Soil > Wetlands > Peat | place: Germany... | reverse complement strand
AGTGATATAGAACGTCGGCGCATCGTCGAAGTGAATCGAGAAGTTCGTCGTGTTCCGCCGCTGGGTGAGGAGCAGCCGATCGACGAAAGTATCGATCTCGCCGACGTGGGTGTAGGTGCAGGGCACCTTGACGCCATCGCAATTCGCCGGGCTCGGCGTTGAGCCGACGAAATGATCGTTTTCGTCCGCGGTGACGATGAACAGCGTATTGTCCTTGGTGATGCCGTCGGCGGCAAGCCGCGCAAAGAACTTCTCAAACGCGGCGTCATAGACCTGAAGCTGCTTGACGTAAGGCGCTTCGCCCGGGCCGAACGTCTGCTCGCTGCTCAGCGACGGCCCGATCTCGTTGTCGTGGGCATCGGCGATATAGAAGTAGACGACCGGGACGCCGGCTTCCAGCATCGTCGCCACATAGCCGAGCGATTGCGACGCCAACGGGCTGAAGCCGGGGAAACCGGGATTGCCGTGGCTGTCGGCGATCACATTGCCATCCAAGTCCAGAACAGGACCGGTCGTGATCGCCGGCGCGACATACTTGTTGCCATAAAGCGCATTGAAGCCGTTGTATCCGCCCGGCTCGTCGGGCAGGGCGTCAGGCTTTTGATGAGCGCTGTTGCGGTTGCACGCCGAGCTGGCGCCCTTGGCGCAGTGGATCGCGATGCCTTCGAAGTCCGCAGTCGCCAGCGTGCGGTTGGTAGCGGCTTCCTGCCCTTCCGGCGAATTCGGTCCAAACACCGTGTTGACATCGCCGGGGATGCTTTCGAACTCGATGTTGGCCGTGGAGAAGCCGCCAACGTCGCAGCCAGCGCGGGTGAACGGGACCCACGGCGCCGGGGCAATCTTGCCCTTTTCGTTGATCATTTGCACATTACCGTCCGCACTCAGCCCGGTCCAATACAGGAACGAGCTCTGGAAACCGACCGAGTCGTCCGGTCGGAAAAAGCCATAGCTGTTGGCGACCGTGAAACCGAAGCGGTCGCCATAAAGGCCCGTCAGCGTCGTTACGATATCCTGGGCGGTATGGGAAATCAGCGGCGTGAAGTGATTTCCGCTGACGGTGCCGTTTTCGAGCAGGAAATTGAGCAAATGCGGCATCTGCTCAAGATCCGACGGCACGTTCGGATTATCGCGGCGCAAATGGACGTTATCGAATGTAAGAAAGACCACCCGCTTGATCTTGCCACCTTGCGATTGAAAATGACAGGACGCTTGAACAGGCGCGGTCGCCGCCTCGGCGGACCCGGAGACGATCGCAAGCGCAGCGCCGGCGAACAGTGTCGGCGCCAGCAACTTGCGACCGAAGTGCAGCCAACTCTTCATAGGTGATGCGGTACCGGGTAACATCTTTGGCGTCATGGAATTTGGTGCGCCTCCCAACCAAGCTCTCAATATGTCCATCGTCTTCTCCCGATGTCGGCGGGGTGAAAAGAAGAAGCAGATTGCCGACGGCGGCAGATTACGTTGCGCCATGTTGCGATGACTTGACACGAAGATGATGTTTGCGCGTCACCAACATGAATCGCCGTGGGTGTGGCTCGCGAGTGTCAGTTCCGCCGAACAAACTGTCATGATGCTGACAATTTTCGCGTTAGAGCGCGATCGCTGGCGCGACGGAGCAGCTATGTCTTTGTTGCATCGACGTTCTTAGGAGCAGGCCACCCCAAATCCGCTCCGGGCGATTCGCGACGCGGTCGAGCCCTTCGCCTAACCTACCCAACAAGCAAGTTGCGCACGCGCTCCCATTCCCTACAATCCGCGCCCAAGGGGGCCCCGCGCCATGACCACACTCTTCGCCTTCCTCCACCATCTCTGTGCGTTCGCGCTTGTCGGCGGTCGCGATCGAGTTTGTGCTGATCCGCTCCGAGCTGACGTTGTCCGCGGCGCGCAGGCTCCAGGTCACCGACCTCGTGCTCGGCATTGCGGCGGGCGCGCTATTCATCGTCGGGCTGTTGCGGGTGTTCTTTTTCGAGAAGGGCGCGAGTTACTATTTTCACAGCCACGCGTTCCTGGTCAAGTTCTCGCTGTTCATCATTGTCGGGTTGTTATCGATCGTTCCGACCATGGATTTCCTGTCATGGCGCGGCGCGATCAAGGCCAGGCAGGTGCCGGTGTTGGAGGCGAACAGACGCAGGCGCGTGACCGCCGTCATCCACGCCGAACTCGCGGCGATCGTCATCATCCTGCTTTGCGCGGCCATCATGGCGCGCGGCGGCTGGATTTGAGTGCGGCCGGAAGGATTGTGACGAATTCTTGAATCATCGTCGTCCCTGCGAACGCAGGGACCCATACTCCGCGGCCGTTGTGTTGGGAAAGAAAGCCAACGACTTGTTCAAAGAAATTGCCAGTTGTGGTGATGGGTCCCCTGCTTTCGCAGGGACGACGGGGGGAGTTTTTCAAATCCGAATGCGGGGTTCAGCCAGCATTCATCTTGAAGCTGCGACACTGCTTTCGTCTCTCACAAAAGCAGGGGTCTGAATTATGGAACGCCGGGATTTTCTGAAATTCACCATTGGATTTGTGGCAGGCGGTGCCGCGCTCGCTGCAAGCGCACAGGCCGCGCCATTGCCGCCGGTTGCAGTGCCGCAACCTGCCGATCGCGATGGCGCCGAGCCCGCGGTCGTTTCGCAAGCGGACGTCGATCGGCTCAAACCGGAAGAGGTGCGCTGGGGCCATCACGGGCACCGGCATTGGCATCGCCATCACGGCTGGCGTCACCGCCATTGGCATCGCCGCTGGCATCATCGTCACTGGCGCCGTCGCCACTGACGAGGATTGCGAGAGAGGGCGGGATTTCCCGCCCGCTCTTTTGTGGTTCCAAGAGTCTCTTGGTGATGAAATTGCCGTTTTTGCTGCCGATTGTCGCCCTGCTTGTTGCCGCCGGCGTGGCGCGATCGGAGACCATCGATGTCGATGACAGTCACGGCGGGCGAGTCGCTGAGTACGACGCGCGCTGGTCGGGGCTCGCTGCGCGCAGCGTGAACGTCCGCATCGTTGGGCCATGCCAGTCGGCCTGCACGGTGTTGCTGGGCCACATCCCCCGCAGCCGAATTTGTGTCACGCCGGACGCGAGTTTCGGTTTTCACCTCGCCAAGCGCGAGTCCGCCACCGCCACGCTGTGGAGAGCCTATCCAGGCGACATCCGGCAATGGATCAATCAACAGGGCGGTCTGAACGTCGGATTCATCTGGATGCGCGCGCCGGATACCTACCGCTATTTCAAGAAGTGTTAGCTGCGGCTGCCATGCGATGACGGCGGGCGGCAAAACGCCGTTCGCTATTTCGCCAGAAACGCCAGCATCAATTCGCCAAATTTGGCGGGCGCATCCAGGAATACCAGGTGGCCGGCATTGGCGATCACCTCGGCACTCGCATTAGGCATTTTCGCCGCGAGCGCTTTGGCGAGATCGGCGTTCTGGCCCATCTTCGGCCTTAAGCCTTCCGGCGCATTCGGCTTGCCCGGCGCGTTGTGATCGTCCGCGCCCATGATGAACAGCGTCGGTTCCGTAATTAGCGGAATTTCGTGCACCACGGGCTCGCGGTAGATCATCTGCGCGGAACTGACGAAGGCGCGCAGCCAGCGCGGATATTCTGCCGAGCCCTTGATGTTGAAACGCGCGTCGATGAATGGCGTGATCTGGTCCGGCGGTATCTTTGGCGAGTAATTGTTCTCGAGCTGCTTGCGGTAGCCTTCGGCGGTGAGCCTGTCCTCATTCTCGAGGATCTTTTCGGTCGGCGTCGGCGGCACGTACATCCGGTAGTCTTCAAGCCCGATGGGAGCGGCGAGCAGGAGATGATTGACCCGGTCCGGGAAAGCGCGCGCGATACGCACGCCCAACATGCCGCCGAGTGAATGGGCGACGATGTCGGCTTTCGCGATTCCGAGATGATCGAGCAGGGCAATGGTGTTGCGCGCCAGATTGTCGAAGTGGAGTTCGCCGGAGGGTTTTGAGGATTTCCCAAAGCCGATCTGGTCCGGCACCACCACGCGATAACCCGCTTCCGTCAGCGTCTTGATCACGGGCGCCCAGTAGCTTGCGGGGAAATTGCGCCCGTGCAGCAGCACCACGACGCGGCTGTTCGGCTGCGCCGGCGCCGCGTCCATGTACGCCATGCGAAGCTGCTCGCCGTCATTGGTGAGCGGCAACAAGTTCACGGGGTAGGGGTAAGCGTATCCCTCAAGGCCGATGCCGTAGGGCTCGCGCGGTTCCGCAGCCGAGGCCGGCATGAGCGGCAAAGCAAAGAGAATGGCCGCGGAGATCACCAAGAAAGTTCGTCGCATTGGATGGAGCCTAACGTTTTTGCTCGTCGTGCCCTGGCAGTAGCGCGAAGCGCGTCTTCGCGCCAGATGTTCCGGCCGTGATTATTGTGGAACCGATACGACTGTGAGAGCTACTCGACGCCGCCGATTCGCCGGTTCCGCGACGTTCGCGCGTGGCGGCGTTGTCGGCTTTGCTCAATAGCGGACATTGGTGGCAAAGTTTAAATGTGCCAATAGCCGATATTGCACATTTGATTTGGAATGAAAGAGACCGCCAACTGAGGCACGCCCTTATTGCGAGCCTTCGACGGTATTTGTTTAGCCACGCCTAGTTCCAGAATACCTGCGAAGGGATATCGCGATTTGCAGATGCTGATGCCGCTGAGGCCCGCTCGGAACCGAGCGCTAGTAATGGAGGATCGTGCGGCGCAATTCAACAAGCTCCGCCATAGCATAGTGCGGGGTTTCATCGCCCGTGGTGTTGCGCTTTAAGGTGGGCATGTTGCCCGGCAGCGTGCCTCAAGAGCGGGACGGCCCGCTGGCCAATATTGCTCACATTTCTAAATCGTGAACACAAGGAAACAGCCCCAGAGCCGTGCGGGGACGGCAACATAGGCCACCAACTGAGGCGTGGGCAAAAGAATCCCCGCTCTCGGGGGTAGTGAGAGCGGGGATAGCCCGGGAGTTTTATTACTTAGTGACGCGCTGCCGGATGCTCGTCGCCCATGGCGTCCGATGACATGATGGCATGATGGCCTCAGCCTGCACCCCGCGCGCTGGGGCCGTTTCTTTGGTACCGGGATTGCTTCTAGTCACGGTTTTTTATCAGGGGCTTCTCGTGTAGAACCGCGCTTAATAGCGAATTGTGAACTTCGATATGTCCGTTGTAGCTGATGAGCCCCAGCTTGCGAAACTTGTTCATGAAGTGGCTGACCCGGGATCGCGTGGTCCCGACCATTTCCGCCAGGGTCGCCTGGCTGATATTCGGATTGATCGGCTGCGGGCTGCCTTCCTTGCCGAAGTTCGCCAGCAGCAAGAGCAGCCGTGCCAGCCGCCGCTCGCTCGAATTGAAGAGCTGATCGATCAGATCGTCCTCGATCCGGCTGTTGCGGGTCAGGAGATAGGCCATGAATAGCTCCGAAAATTTCGGCTCATCATGAAGAGCGGCGACCATCGCGGATTTCGTGATCGATGTGATCAGGCAATCCTCCATCGCCGTTGTCGTCGAAATGCGCAGCCTGTGGCCATTCATGCAGCCCTCGCCGAAAAACTGGCCGGGCTCTAAAATCGCGACGACGGCTTCCTTGCCCTGCTCGGACAGGACAGTCAGCTTGACTCTTCCTTTTTGAATGTAAAACACCGTGTCGGCGACGTCGCCTTGCTCGAACACGTGCTGATTATTATGGAATTCGAGAATCGTTTTCCCGGCTCCGACTTTGGCGAGAAAACCCTTCGCGTCAAACTCGTCATTAGCTGGCTTTCCCATAGAAGCCTCCTTTGGCTCGACGAACGTCATCTCGCCTCATCGGCGCGACCATGCAACATCTTCGTCTGTTGTTCGATTGAGGCTCCCCGCCTTTCACACGACACGGGGCGTCTTTCCCAAAAAAGTGGCGTAAGTGACCGACACGGTCGTTCCCTCTGGGCCGGCCAAAGTTTCAACCTTGGCACCGAGCTGTTGCGCAAGCGCCTTGACGATGCCCGTGCCGAGCCCGGTTTTTGGTTGAGCAAACACACCGTCCGGCTTGCCAACTCCATTGTCAGCGATCGATAGCTTCCAATCTGTTCCGGAAACATCATACGTAACGGTGATCTGCCCATCTTTCGTATTTTCGTTGAATGCGTGCTTTAGAGAATTGATTACAAGTTCTGTGGCGATCAATCCGAGGCTCTCGGCCTGACGGGAAGTCGCACTGCCGCCTTCGCCAGACACTTTCAGCGAGATTTGCCGATTCTCGCCGATCATCGAGGCCGCGAGGGTCTCACACAGCCTTGAGAGATAAGGTCCCATTTCGACGGACCCGCTGGCCGCAGATGCATGGAGGTGTTGCTGTACGGCCGCAACCGACATGACCCGCTTGTGAGCGTCTTGCAGATGAACGCGCGTCTCTTCCGAATCCACCGTCCTTGCTTTCAACAAAATTATGCTTGCAATAATTTGGAGGCTATTAGCGACACGGTGTTGAATTTCTTCAAGCAATACGTCCTTCTGTCGCAGTAGGTCGTCCTTTTCGCGCTCTAAGACGCGCTGCCGGGTGACATCCTCTATGCCAAGCAGAATAGTCGTGTGGAAGCCTTTCTCGTAGAACACCTTGCGGGCGTTCAAGCGCATCGTGCGTGGTCCGACGTTAGGAAATTCATATTCGACCTCATAGTCCTCCATCACGCCGTTCTCGGGTACGACCTTTTCCAGGAGCAAGCGAAGCTTCGGAATGTCCCAGTGACCATCGCCCAGTTCGTAAAGCAGCCTGCCTTCGGTATCTTCGGGTCCAACCTTGAATGTCCGATAGAATGAGCGGCTCGCGGTGATCACGCGCAGGTCTTGGTCGAGCACCAAAACCGGTTCACGAACCGTATCTATGATCGCCTGAGCAAACGCGCGCGCTTCTTCGATCTCGGTTAACTGATTTTCGGCCAAGTCGGCCCCCAAGCAATCCCCAGAGGAGCCCGCCATCAGCCCCGCGGTTTCCCGATGGTGCACCAGTTGGGATGGGCTGTCGGTAATGTACATTACCGAATGAGCGGAAAGCTGACTTTGCTACACGTATGTTTTAGGAAGGTGAGAAGCGACGCGCGCTCGGACCAACTTATAGCACTCGCAAGATGCCTCTATGAGACCCTGCCGCTGGAGTATCGTGACCTGCCGGCGGCCGCGCTCGATCAGACCTGCGCGTTCCAGCTCATGGGCAGCCTTCGTGATGGTCGGCCTCTGAACACCCAGCATTTCGGCGAGAAGGCTCTGGGTGATCGGCAGTGCGTCCCCATCACTGCGGTCACGCATCATGAGCAGCCAACGTGCCAGCCGCTGCTTGAGGCTGTGCGCACCATTGCACGCTACAGACACCATGACCTGCTCGAGAAAGGCCTGTACGTAAGCGTACATAAGACTACGGAAGGCCGGCATCGACTCCATAGCCCGTGTGAACGCTGCGCGCGACATCTTTGTTGCGCTCCCCGGGATTTGAACGAGAAGCCGGACGGAAGTACTCTTGGCACCGAAGATGGCTTGTATACCCGTGCAACCCTCCCGACCGATTGTTGCCATCTCAATGATACTGCCGTCCGCATAAACCGCTACCACCGAGACTACACCGCTGTCTGGGAAGAATACATGGTGGAGCGAACTGTCGGCGTCCATGAGGACCTGTCCGCGTTGGCAGCGAATTTGTTCAAGCTCCGGCATAAGCTGCTTGAGATTGCGGGCTGGCAGGGCGAGTAAAAGCCGATTGCTGGGCCAATTTGAGCTACTCATACCCTGTAAACTCCGTCAACTCGCTTTGGTTGCAAGACGACGCGCGTTGGAACGTCGCTCAGCTCTCGGTCAATGAATGCCGAGCCCTGCGCTGAGATGGAACGTTAGGGTTGGGTGGGGCAATGTGATCAAAATAGATCACTCGCAAAATCAAACCCGGCTACCAATGCCATAGCAGACTACAACTCTACCCCCGCGCTACCAAAAAACGCACCGGAGAGAAATTTACAGACCTCTTTCCAATTAAATACTCATGACCCGACATTCCCCAAATGAACTCTGGAACGGCGTGAATGATATCAGACGGAAACATTTTCGACGTGCTCTTATGGGTCTCATTTTCGGACTCTGGCGTCTGACCATGTGATGTCCGTTTCCCCCAATAGCGGACATGGAGGTCCACCGGTTCAACGTCCGCCTTGCGCTGCTTGGTCCCCGAACAGCGCGGCAAATCGCTTTTCGCCGTTGCGGCTGAAATTGACAACGCGGCTGCCCGGCGTGGGATCGCGCGCAGCCCACTTCAATTCGGTGAAGCGCGTCATCAAGGCCGCGCCGAGCGTGCCGGCGAGATGATGGCGCCGCTCGCTCCAGTCGAGACAGACCTTGCATACCGGGCGGCGCGGATGGGCGAGCATCCCGGCGTCGATCTGCAGGCTTTTGGCGATGAAGCGCTGGCCCTCGGCGGTGAGTTCGATGTCGTGCTTGTGCTGGCGCACCAGCTTTTGCCGCTTCATGCTGTCGAGCATCTGCACGCCGAGATCGCCGGCCAGATGATCGTAGCAGACCCGCGCCCGGCGCAGCGCCGGGTCCTTTGGCCCGGTGCGCAGGCGCATGTGGCCGGTGCGGGCGGCAAGCCCCGCAAGGCCCTCGAGCACGCCGGCGACGTCGGGATCGGCGAGGCGGTAATAGCGGTGGCGGCCCTGTTTCTCCTGTTCGATCAGGCCGCCGCTCTCGAGCTTGCCCAGATGGGAACTCGCGGTCTGCGGCGTGACGCCGGCCTGATGCGCCAGTTCGCTCGCGGTCAGCGCGCGGCCGGTCATCAGCGCGGTCAGCATATTGGCGCGGGCGGGGTCGCCGACAAGGGAGGCGACCATGGCGATGTCAGGACCTACTTTCATTGTTCGACCATAACCGAAGCATTCGTGCGGATCAAGCGACTATGATCAAAACTGCAGTTTTTGGAACGTCATTGCGAGCGAAGCGAAGCAATCCATCTCTCCCCGCGGAGGGATGGATTGCTTCGTCGCTGTCGCTCCCTTGCGCAAACGCCCTGCGTTTGTCGCAGGCAATGACGGCAAACGTCAGAGGTTCAAGATGACCGTCACCGTCTTCATCCGTTACCAGCTCGATCCGTTCAAACGCGCGATGTTCGAGGAATACGCGCGAAACTGGCTCTCCATCATCCCCCGATGCGGCGGCGATCTCCTCGGCTACTGGATGCCGCATGAGGGCACCAACAACATCGGCTTTGCGCTGATATCCTTCGAAAGCCTCGCGGCTTACGAAACCTACCGCGCCCGGCTTCGCACCGACAAGGAGGCGATGGCCAATTTCAACTTCGCCGAGGCCAATAAATTCATTCTTGCCGAGGAGCGAACGTTTTTGCGGAAGGTGGTTGCGTAGCGCGCATTGGTGCGACATGGCCCGCGCGGCTATTGTCGCGGCCGAGATGCGTCCGATGAAGGAGGAGAGATCATGCCGATCAGCCTAACCGACAAGCGCGCGACGTTTCGCAAGCTGCACGAGGCCGGCTGCTTCGTGCTGCCCAATCCCTTTGACGTCGGAAGCGCAAAGGCGCTGGCGCAAATGGGCTTCAAGGCGCTGGCTTCGACCAGCGCGGGCTTTGCCTGGACGATCGGCAAGGCCGACAATCACGTGACGCTCGACGAGATCTGCGCGCATCTTGCCGCGCTTTGCGCCGCGGTCGATCTGCCCGTCAACGCCGATTTCGAGGGCGGCTTTGCGATTGAACCCGAAAAGGTCGCCGACAACGTCGCGCGCGGCGTCAAGACCGGCGTTGCCGGGCTCTCGATTGAGGATTCCACCGGCGATGCCTCAAGGCCGCTATATGACCGCGCGCTCGCGATCGAGCGGATCAAGGCGGCGCGTGCGGCGATCGACGCCGACAAAAGCGGAGTTTTGTTGACGGGCCGTTGCGAGGGCTTTCTGGTCGGCGAGAGCGATCTGAACATGGTGATCGACCGGCTGTGCGCCTATTCGGACGCCGGCGCCGAATGCCTTTATGCGCCGGGCATCAAGACCAGGGAACAAATATCGGCTGTCGTGAAGGCGGTCGCGCCAAAACCGGTCAATCTCCTGATCGGGGCGTCCGGCCTGTCGGTCGCGCAAGCCGCCGATCTCGGCATCCGCAGGATCAGCGTCGGCGGCTCGCTGGCGCGCGCGGCCTGGGCCGGATTCATGCGTGCGGCGCGCGAGATGGCGGAGCAGGGGACCTTCACCGAATTGAGTAACGGCTATCCCGGCGGCGAGTTGAACAAGATGTTCCGCTGACGAGCCAATACTTCGCAACGCCCTGATCTGTTCAGAAAGCAACCCGCGAAGTAGCTCAGCCCTTAGCGCCGCGCCTTCGCTACCTCGGCCGGCGTCACCGCGGGCGCGGCATTGCCCCAGGCGTTGCGGATGTAGGTGGTGACGTCGGCGATTTCCTGATCCGACATTTTTTTGGCATAAGGCGGCATCGATCCCGTGTTGGGCGCGCGCGGCGTTGTCATGGTTTCGGCGCCGTCCAGGATGATCCGCAGCGTGCTCGAAGGATCGGCGGACAACAGATTCGCATTTCCCGGCAGCGGCGGGTAGATGCGCGGCGCGCCGCCGCCATCAATTTCGTGGCAGGCGATGCAGACGCCCCTGTATAATTTCTCGCCTTCCGCCATTTGCGCCGGCGGCGGCGGCGAGGCTGCGGGTTCCGGCCGGCCGGGCGAGAGATCCTTCAGATAAACCGCGATCGCGCGCGCGTCCCCATCGCTCAGGCGCGAGGTCGAATTGCGCACGACCTCGGCCATCGGCCCGCCGGCATTGCTCCTGCCGTTGCGGCCGCTTTGCAGATATTCGGCGATGTCCTCGACGCTCCACGATTTCAACCCGCTTCTTTCGGCGCCATCGAGCCGCGGGGCGAACCAGCCGTCGACCGGGCCGCCGCCGAATCTCTCACCGCGCTTCTCGGCGCCCAGGAAATTCTTCGGCGTGTGGCAGGCGCCGCAATGGGCAGCACCCTCGACCAGATAGCCGCCGCGGTTCCAATCCGCGCTCTTGTTCTGGTCGGGCTCGAATATGCCCGGCCGGAAGAAGACCGCGTTCCAGACGCGCATCAGCACGCGATGGTTCAGCGGCCAGCGCAATTGCGGGGGCGGGGGCGTGTTTTGCACCGGCGGAAGGGTGTCGAGATAGGCCCGGATCGCCAGCACATCGGGCCTTATCAGTTTTGTGAAATGCGGATAGGGAAACGCGGGGTAATAGCGCGAGCCGTCCGGCGCGACGCCAAAATGCATCGCGCGAAAAAAATCGTCGTCGCTCCAAGCGCCGAGACCGGTATCGCGATCCGGGGTGAGGTTTGCCGAATAGACGCCGCCGAACGGGGTGCCGATGCGTTTTCCCCCCGCAAACGGCTTGGCGGGATCGGCGGTGTGGCAGCTTGCGCAATCGCCCGCATCCGTCAGCGCCCTGCCGCGCGCGACCGTCTCCTTTGACGGCTCCGCCCGGGCCGGTCCATCGATGAATGCACTGCACAAAACCACGGCGGCGAGAATCGTCAGCGTTCCAAACTGGTGTGCCTGCATCGATCGTTCTCCCCTTGGCGCCAGTATACGCGAAACCGCCCGGAGAACGTTACGTCGTTTCGCGACGGGATTTTGGCGCGACACAACCCGAAATCCCAACCGGGCCATGCCAGCACGAAATTGCGTTTTGCACCTCAGGGCTCCTCCGCCTCAGATTTGTGATGCCCCCGGTCCAAAAACCGACATAGACTGGTTTTGGCCGATCGGCGGCATTAGCTAAAATGAGGCGGCGGAGCCAAGGCTTTAGAGGGTGGAATGGGAATCAACCAAGGTCCGATCAGTCTCGATCAGAAATACACCCAAGGGTCCGGCCACGTCTTCCTGACCGGGATACAGGCGCTGGTCCGCCTGCCGATGGCGCAAATTCGCCGCGATCGCGCCAAGGGCCTCAACACTGCCGGGTTTATCAGCGGCTACCGCGGCTCGCCGCTCGGCGGCTACGACCAGCAACTGTTCGCCGCCCGAAAACATCTCGAACAGTACAACATCAAATTCCAGCCCGGCGTGAACGAAGACCTCGCCGCCACCGCGATCTGGGGCTCGCAGCAGCTCAACCTTTCGAAGGGCGCCAAGCATGACGGCGTGGTCGGCATCTGGTACGGCAAGGGCCCCGGCGTCGACCGCTGCGGCGACGTCTTCCGCCACGGCAATGCGGCGGGTTCGGCGAAAAACGGCGGCGTGCTCTGCCTTGCCGGCGACGATCACGGCGCCAAATCCTCGACCGTTCCCCATCAGTCGGACCACGCCTTTATTTCCGCGCTGATGCCTTATCTCTACCCCTCCAGCATCCATGAAATGATCGAAATGGGGCTGTTGGGGATCGCGATGTCGCGTTATTCCGGCTGCTGGGTCGGCATGAAGGTGATCACGGAGACCGTGGAGACCACGGCCGAGATCGATCTCACCGACGAGATGAAGCCGTTCATCATCCCCGCCGATTTCGAGATGCCGCCCGGCGGCCTCAATCTGCGCTGGCCCGACGACCGCTACGACCAGGACCGGCGCTTGCAGGACTACAAGGGCTTTGCCGCGATCGCCTTTGCCCGCGCCAACAAGGTCAACCGCATCACCATGGATTCGCCGAACGCGCGCTTTGGCATCATGGCCTCCGGCAAGAGCTATGAAGACATCCGCCAGGCGCTGCGCGAACTCGGCGTCACGCCGGAAGTCGCCGCCAAGATCGGCTTGCGGCTCTACAAGATCGGCATGCCCTGGCCGCTGGAGCCGCAGGGCGTGCGGGAATTCGCCGTCGGCCTCGAGGAAATCTTCATCATCGAGGAACGCCGGGAGATCGTCGAGAATCAAGTCAAGCAGGAGTTGTTCAACTGGCGCGACGACGTCCGCCCGCGCATCGTCGGCAAGATGGACGAGCACGACAAGCGCTTCCTGCCCTTCGCCGAGGAATTGAGCGTTGCCTCGCTCGCAAGCTCGCTGACCGAGCGCCTGTTGCGGCTCAACCTCAATCCGGAGATTGCAGCGATGCTGCGCGCCAAGGCCGACTGGTTCAACGGCCGTCAGGCGACCCAGATGCAGGCGGTGTCGCCGATCACCCGCACGCCGTATTTCTGCTCGGGCTGCCCGCACAACACCTCGACCAAGGTGCCGGAAGGAAGCCGCGCCTTTGCCGGCATCGGCTGCCACTTCATGGCGCTGTGGATGGACCGCAACACTGAAACCTTCACCCATATGGGCGGGGAGGGCGTGCCCTGGGTCGGCGTTGCCCCCTTCACCGACGAAGAGCACGTGTTCGCCAATATCGGCGACGGCACCTATTTCCACTCCGGCAGCCTCGCGATCCGTCAGGCGATCGCCTCGAAAGCCAATATCACCTACAAGATCCTTTATAACGACGCGACCGCGATGACCGGCGGCCAGCATGTCGACGGCGAGCTGTCGCCGCAGCAGGTCACCTTCCAGCTTCATTCCGAAGGCATCCGCGAGATCTATCTGGTCTCGGAAACCCCCGACGCTTATCCCGCTTCCGACATCGCACCGGGCACCAAGACCGCCCATCGCGACGAGCTCGATGCGGTCATGAAGACGCTGCGCGAGGTGAAAGGGGCCTCGGCCATCGTCTTCGTGCAGACCTGTGCTGCGGAAAAGCGCCGTCGTCGCAAACGTGGAACGCTGGAAGACCCGCCGCGCCGTCTCCTCATCAATCCCGCGGTCTGCGAAGGCTGCGGCGATTGCTCGGTGCAATCGAACTGCATCTCGGTCGAGCCGCTGGAGACGGAACTCGGGCGCAAGCGCACCATCAATCAGTCGACCTGCAACAAGGATTATTCCTGCGTGAAGGGCTTTTGCCCCTCCTTCGTCACCGTCGATGGCGGCCAGTTGCGCCACCGCGCGCCGGCCGATCTCGGCGATATCGGCGATCTCCCGGAGCCCGCCTCAACCCCTTCGCTGGAGCGGCCCTATAACGTCGCCGTCGGCGGCGTTGGCGGCACCGGCGTCCTGACCATCGGCGCGCTGCTCGGCATGGCCGCTCATATCGAGGGCAAGGCCAGCATGATCCTCGATATGTCGGGCCTGGCGCAAAAGGGCGGCGCGGTGCTGAGCCATGTCAGGCTTTCGGAACACACCGCCGATGTCACCTGCTCGCGCATCGTCACAGGGACCGCCGACCTCGTGCTCGCCGCCGACGAAATCGTGGCGGCGGCCAAGGAAACCATGACGCTCTGCGAATCCAGCCGCACCACCGGGGTCATCAACAGCCACGTCATCCCGACCGCCGACTTCATCCTCAACCGCGATTTCAATTTCCAGACCCGCAAGGTCAACCACGTCCTGGAAACCTCGCTGCGCAAGGATTCCTCCTTCCTCGATTTCACCAAGCCCGCCGAAACCCTGCTTGGGGATTCCATCGCCACCAACATGATGATGATGGGCTTTGCCTATCAGAGGGGATTGTTGCCGCTGTCGGCCGCCGCGATCGAACAGGCGATCGAGGTCAATGGTGTCGCGATCAAGATGAACACGCAGGCCTTCCGCCTCGGCCGCCTGGCCGCGGCCGATCCGGCGCGAATTGTCGCGATGATGAAGGGGCAGGACGAGACGGCTGCGGTCAAGACGCTTGATGCGATGTCGCTCGACGAGATCATCGCTCACCGCCGCGCGCTGCTCACGGATTATCAGAACGAAAAACTCGCCGAGCGTTATCGCAAGCTGGTGACGCAGGTGCGGGACGCCGCGGTCAATGGCGGTTTCGGCGAGGAGCTACCGCGCACGGTCGCGATCAACTATGCCAAGCTGCTCGCCTACAAGGACGAATACGAGGTGGCGCGGCTTTATACCGACGGCAGCTTCGAAAAGCAGCTCCGCGATCAGTTCGACGGCGAATACAAGATCAGCTTCAACCTTGCCCCGCCGCTATTGGGTGGGGCTAAGGACGCGCTGGGCCGGCCGAAGAAGCGCGCCTTCGGTGCCTGGATGATGCCGCTGTTCCGCTTGCTCGCCAGGATGCGGGCGTTGCGCGGCACCGTGTTCGATATTTTCGGCTACAGCGCCGACCGCAGGCTCGAGCGCGACCTGATCGCCGGCTATGAGAAGGATGTGGCTCACATCCTGTCAGTGCTGTCGCCGCTGACGCTGGACACGGGAATCGAAATTCTCTCGCTGCCCGACCGCATCCGCGGCTATGGCCCGGTGAAGGGGAAGGCAGTGCAGGAGGCCAAGGCGCGCTACGCGCAATTGGCCGCCGACCTCGCAAGCCCGCCGCCGGCACCGCGCCAGATCGCGGCGGAATAGCTTCTCCCCGGCAACCAGGGGACACCAAAACAAAGGCCCCCAGTCTTGGAGGCCTTTGCTTTCAGAGCGTTTTCGAGCGAAGTGGATACCGGTTCGCATAGCAATCAAGTTTACGCAGATTGCGTAGACTTATCTGCGGTAGAAAACGCGTCAAAACGAGAATCTAGAGCTTCGGTTCTGATTCAATCAGAACCGATCGTGCTCTAGACGGCGTCCTTAGCGGCTTTGACGGGCCTTGCTCGCACGATCTTCCGTGCTGGCTTGGCCTTGAACATCATCTCCACGCCGGTGAACGGGTTGACGCCCTTCCTCGCCTTGGTCGCCGGCTTCCTGATCACAACGAACTTGGCCCAGCCGGGCAGGAGAAATACCCCGGATTTCTTCAGTTCCTTGTGACCGACGTCGGTCAGCGTATCCATGACGTGCTTCACGTCGCGCTTTGAAAGTTCGGTGGCGGTCGCAATTCGCTCGACCAATTGTGACTTGGACATTTGGGTGGCCATTGTGTCTCCTTGTGATTCGTACCGCAGCGATATTAGACCGCCCAGCGAAGGCCTAGGAGCTTCTGCACAGGTTTTCTCGGGGTTTTCGGCGATTTTTGGCGGACGACCCCATTTTTTTAGGGGTTGACGTGCAAAATGGGTGGGAAATCGCCGGCTGATTTGCCCGTCGTGCCAATTCGCCGCGGCGGCCAAGCGTTGATTAGGTGCGCAAATCACTGGCAGAATCAGCGCCGTCCCGCCCTCACAAGAGGGGCGTATCGCGATCGTCACGGACGTTGGGTGCGGGATGCAATGGACGCTTTGGCGGCGCGTTGACGAACGGCGCCAATGCGGACGGTGAAGTCGTGTGGTCCTGACGCCCCGACGCTGGCGTCAAGTTTGCGGCTAATAGGCCGTGGGCGACGGTGGCAAGAAAGCCCGGTCACCGGGGAGCGCGAAATAAGCTGTTAAAACCATTGCGCAGGGAATGCCGGCTGACGGCGGCGGACCTGTGGTGACTACGCTCGTGTGCTTTTTCATTTCGCACGCGAGGCTATGGGTGCGACCGCGCACCCGGCATTCCCTGCGCCCTCTGTTCTCGAGGGTTTGCGCAATAGCTCGTGCGCGGTCCGCGTCGCGAGAACGAATTGGCGTGGCGGCGCGCTCTTCCTTGTTCCCCGGATGCAGGGCAGCGCGTCGCGCTTGCGACGTGGTGCGCTGCTGATCCGGGGTCCACAGATTCGTGGGTCCCGGTTCTGCGGAGCACCGTTGCACGCTGCACCGCGCCCGGGACACGGGGCAATCGTCTCACCCGGCGGAATATTCACCGCTTGCCAAGGCGGCTCCGGCAGGCCAAGAAATTGCTCGGGAATAAGGAAACATCAGCGGAGAATGAGTTGAGCATCAAGGGCAAAGCCTATATTGCCGGGATCTTTGAGCATCCGACCCGGCACGCCCCCGACAAATCCACCGCGCAACTCCACGCCGAAGTCGCCAAGGGCGCGCTGGAGGATGCGGGTCTCGCCAAGGCCGATATTGACGGCTATTTCTGCGCCGGCGACGCCCCGGGCGGGGTGATGGCGATGGCCGATTATCTGGGGCTCAGGATCCGTCATTTCGATTCGACCGATACCGGCGGCTGCTCCTATCTGGTGCATCTCGGTCATGCCGCCGAGGCCATCGCCGCTGGAAAATGTTCGATTGCGCTGATCACCTTGGCGGGCAAGCCGCGTACCGGCCCGATGTCGCCGCGCCCGAGCGGGGCAGAGGCGGATTTCGAAGCCGCCTACGGCGCGACCACGCACAACGTTTACGGCATGTGCGCCATGCGCCACATGCATGAGTTCGGTACCACCAGCGAGCAACTCGCCTGGATCAAGGTCGCGGCTTCCCATCATGCGCAGTACAATCCGCACGCGATGCTCAAGGACGTCGTCACCGTCGAGGACGTGCTCAACTCGCCGATGATTTCCGATCCGCTGCATCGGCTGGATTGCTGCGTCATCACCGACGGCGGCGGTGCGCTGATTGTCACGACGGAGGCGATCGCACGCAGCCTGAAGAAGCCTCTGGTGCGCATGATCGGCCACGGCGAGGCGCTCAAGGGGCCCCGCGGCGGCAAGGATCTCGACCTGACTTATTCCGCAGGCGTCTGGTCGGGACCGCGCGCGTTCGAAGAGGCCGGCGTGACCCCAAAGGATATCAAATACGCCTCGATCTACGACAGCTTCACCATCACGGTGTTGATGCAACTCGAAGACTTAGGCTTCTGCAAGAAAGGCGAGGGCGGCAAGTTCGTTGCCGACGGCAATCTGATCTCCGGCGTCGGCAAGCTGCCGTTCAACACCGATGGCGGTGGTCTCTGCAGCAATCATCCCGTCAATCGCGGCGGCATGACGAAAATCATCGAGGCGGTGCGGCAGTTGCGGGGAGAAGCTCATCCCAAGGTTCAGGTGAAAAACTGCGACCTCGCCATTGCCCACGGCACCGGCGGACTCCTGGGCGTCCGCCATGCCGCCTCAACCTGCATTCTGGAGCGTGTGTGATGGACAGCGCCGTGAAATACCCGACGCCGCAAGGCAATCCCGAAACGGCGAAATTCTGGAAGCAGACCGTCGAAGGCAAGCTGATGATCAAGCGCTGCACCGCTTGCGGCGAGGCACATTATTTCCCGCGCTCGATCTGCCCTTTCTGCTTCTCCGACAAGACAGTGTGGGAAGAAAGCTCGGGCGAGGGCGAGATCTACACCTTCAGCCTGACGCGCAAATCCGCGAGCGGCCCTTACGCGATCGGCTACGTCACGCTGAAAGAAGGTCCCTCGCTCCTGACCAATTTCGTCGACTGCGACATGGCCAAACTCAAGATCGGCCAGAAGGTCAAGGTGGTGTTCAAGACCACCGACGGCGCGCCGCTGCCGTTCTTTACGCCGGTGCGATGAGAGGAGCACCCGGTACGCCAAGGAAAATGGTCGTCATCCCCGCGAAGGCGGGGAACCAGTAAACGCCGGTGATTGCTGGACCCCCGCTTTCGCGGGGGTGACGGTGAGAGAGTGTTGCTTCAACGGCCGCAGGCGAAGAAGAGATATTCGGGGAGAAACCACTGATTATGCCGATCAAATACGATGAGCTGATGGCACTAAAAAACCTCGGCCAGAAATACGCCTATGGCGACCGCGAGGTGATGCTGTACGCCTACGGCATCGGCATGGGCGCCGACCCCATGGACGAGAAGGAACTGGCGTTCGTCAACGAGGCGACCGCGACGCCGCGGCCTCTGAAGGTAGTGCCGACATTTGCGTCGGTGGCGGCGTGGGGAGCCGGTCCAGGCGAAATGAATCTCAACCGCGTGATGGTGGTCGATGGCGAGCGTGACATCACCTTTCATCGGCCGCTTCCGGTCGCCACCAATCTTCTGGTCGATTCACGCGTGCTCGCCGTCTTCGACAAGGGCAAGGACAAGGGCGTGGTGATCCGGCACCAGACCGTGCTGAAGAACGAGAAGGGCGAGGAGTTGGCGACGCTGGTCGCCTCGCGTTTTGCGCGCGGCGACGGCGGTTTCGGCGGGCCTTCGGAGGGCCAACCCGAACCGCACAAGGTTCCGACGCGCGAGCCGGACAGATCGATCGATATCTCGACCCGAGCGGATCAGGCCTTGATCTACCGGCTCTGCGGCGACCGCAACCCGCTGCATTCCGATCCCGAATTTGCCAAGCGCGCCGGCTTCCCGCGCCCCATCCTGCACGGCATGTGCACTTTCGGCATCACCTGCCGCGGCATCCTGCAAACCTATGCCGACTACGATGCGAGCGCTTTCAGGCAGCACGCCGCGCGGTTTTCATCGCCAGTCTATCCCGGCGAAACCGTGACGCTGGATTTGTGGAAGGACGGCAACGTGATTTCATTCGAGGCGAGGGTCAAGGCGCGCGACGCCGTCGTGATCAGGAGCGGCAAGACGGTTCTGGGATAGAGGGCTATCGTGCCCCGGATGCTGCGCAGCGCGTAAGCGGTGCGCTGCTGATCCGGGGCCCATAGACCATAAATAGGTCCCGGCTCTGCGGCGCGTTACTTCGTGCCGCGCCGCGTCCGGGACACGAGAGAACGAGGAGGCAACACCATGGGATTACTCGACGGCAAGGTGGCGCTGATCACCGGCGCGGGCGGCGGGCTCGGCGAAGCCTATGCGAAACTGTTCGCGCGCGAGGGGGCGGCCGTGGTGGTCAACGATCTCGGCGGGCCCCGCGACGGCTCCGGCTCCGACGTTTCGATGTCGCAAAAGGTGGTCGATGCGATCAAGGCGGCGGGCGGCCGCGCGGTTGCCAATGGCGCCGACATTTCGACCATGGCCGGCGGCCAGTCGGTATTCGACGACGCCATCAAGCATTTCGGCCGCGCCGACATTCTCGTCAACAATGCGGGCATCCTGCTCGACCAGACCTTTGCCAAGGCCACGGAAGCGGCCTGGGACAAGGTGTTGAAGGTGCATCTGAAGGGTACATTCTGCTGCACCCAGCCGGTGTTTCGCTGGATGCGCGAGAACGGCGGTGGCGTCATCGTCAACACGTCGTCGACCTCGGGCCTGATCGGCAATTTCGGCCAATATAATTACGGCGCCGCGAAAGGCGGCATCTGGGCCCTGTCGAACGTACTGGCGATCGAAGGCCGCAAGTACAACATCCGGGTCTGGACGCTGGCGCCGGGTGCGCTGACCCGTATGACCGCCGATCTGCCACGCTATATCGAAAACCCCGGCATGGCGCTTGGACCTGATGGCATTGCACCGGCCGTGCTATACATGGTCAGCGAGCTCTCAGGCGACCAGACCGGCAAGGTTCTCGGCGTGTCCGGCCCGCGCGGCGTGCGTGAAATGAAGATGATGGAGAAGCCGGGCTGGAAACCCCCGCATACGGGGTGGAGGGCGCAGGATATTGTGGAACATGCAGGCGAGATTTTCTTCTCCGAGGAGGAGATCAAGATGGGCGCGCGGAGATTCTAATTCGAGCGTCATTCCGGGGCGATGCATAGCATCGAACTATGATGTGCAATTGCACATCGGAGGATCTCGAGGTTCCGGGTCCGGTCCTTCGGACCGTCCCGGAACGACGGAGGAAAACAACAAGAGGCACCAATGACAAAACTCACTCACAAGGCCTTAGACACCTTTGCGATCGCGCCGACGCCGTTTCATGACGACGGCCGCATCGACGAGAAGTCGATCGACCGGCTGACCGACTTCTACGCCGAGATCGGCTGCGATGGCGTGACTGTGCTCGGCATCTTGGGGGAGGCGCCGAAGCTCGATGGTGCGGAAGCCGAGGAAGTGGCAAAGCGCTTCATCAAGCGCGCCAAGAACATGCAGATCATCGTCGGCGTTTCCGCGCCGGGATTTGCCGTGATGCGCTCGCTCGCGCGCGCCTCCGTGGATGCGGGCGCCGCGGGCGTGATGATCGCGCCGCCCCCGACCTTGCGGACCGACGACCAGATAACAGGCTATTTCAAACAGGCGGTCGAGGCGATCGGCAGCGACATTCCCTGGGTGCTGCAGGACTATCCGCTGACCTTGACCGTGGTGTTCACGCCGGCGGTGATCCGCAAGATTGTGATGGACAATCCGTCCTGCGTGATGCTCAAGCACGAAGACTGGCCGGGGCTGGAGAAGATTTCGGCGCTTCGCGGTTTCCAGAAGGACGGCTCGCTGGGGCCGCTGTCGATCCTGACCGGCAATGGCGCGCTGTTCCTCGACTTCGAGATGGAGCGCGGCGCCGACGGCGCGATGACCGGCTACGCATTCCCGGAAATGCTGATCGATGTCGTGCGCCTGTCGAAAGAAGCCCGCCGCGATGCCGCGCACGATCTGTTCGATGCGCATCTGCCGCTGATCCGCTACGAGCAGCAGCCGGGCGTGGGGCTTGCGGTGCGAAAATACGTGCTGCAGAAGCGGGGGATCATCGCCTCGAGCGCGCAACGCAAGCCGGGCTCAAGCCTCAGTGCGACCGCCAAGGCCGAGGTGGATTATCTGTTGTCACGCGTGGCGCGTGTCGACAAGCGCGCGCAGCTGCAACCGCAATCCAGCGCCGCCGGCTAGCGTTTCTTCATCCTCGGCGACGCATCCGATTTGAAACCGTCATTGCGAGCGAAGCGAAGCAATCCATGGGCCAGCATAAACCACTATGGATTGCGTCGTCGCTTCGCTCCTCGCAATGACGAAAAGGGTCCGGGGTGGTGATATTGACGAGACCTAGGAGAAAAACTTGACGTCCACCGAAATCGTCGCGCCGCGCCCTGCGTCCACGATTCTCCTGCTGCGTGACAGCGCCAAGCACGAGATCGAGGTCTTCATGATGGTGCGCCATTATGAGATCGACTTCAATTCCGGCGCGCTGGTATTCCCCGGCGGCAGTGTCGACAAAGGCGATCAGGAGATCATTGCCGATCCAGCGCTTTATTCCGGCGGCGAGGGGCTTGATAAGAGCGCCCTGAGTCTTCGGATCGCCGCGATCCGCGAAACTTTTGAGGAAAGCGGCATTCTGCTCGCGCGTCCGCGCGGATCGAAATCCCCGGTCGATGCCAAGCGGGCGGCTGCGATCGAAACGGCAAGCCGAGCCGCTCTGTCCGAGGGCAAGACCACTTTCCTGAAAGTGCTCATCGACAACGGCATGGTGCTGGCGCTCGATGAACTCGTGCCCTATGCGCACTGGATCACGCCGGAGGGAATGCCGAAGCGGTTCGACACCTGGTTCTTTCTTGCGGCCGCACCTCCCGAACAGGCCGGCGCGCATGACGGCAAGGAGTCCACTGATTCGATCTGGCTGTCGCCGCGCGAGGCGCTGGCCGGCGGGGAGAGCGGCCGGTTCAAACTGCCGTTTCCGACCACGCGCAACCTGATCAAGCTCGGCAAGCAGCCGAACGTAGAGGCCGCGCTCGAATCCTCCCGGGAGCAGCCGATCGTCACCGTGATGCCGGTGATGACAAGGCTGAACGGCGGCCGGCGGCTTCGTATCCCGCTCGAGGCCGGTTACGACGGTGAATTGTTTGAGGTTGGTAAGCTGTAAGCTCTCGGCGATGAGATATCACAGTTCGACGCATAACGAAGCATTGGAGCGTACCCACCATGTAGTGCTTTCATCTCGACAACAATCGAGAGCACGGCATCATGGAAGAAACATCATCGCGAAATCCCGCCATCGGCGTCGAGTTGCTGCTGCTCTTGCTGCTGGCGACGCTTTGGGGTGGCTCCTACACCTTCATCAAGCTTGGCGTCGCGACGATCCCGCCGATCACGCTGATCGCCGGGCGGACGTCGATCGCGGGCGCGTTGCTGCTTGCCATCATGTATTGGCGGGGGGTGCGGCTTCCGAGGGACGCCGCGACCTGGCGCCGCTTCCTGTTTCAGGCCTGCCTCAACAGCGTCGTGCCGTGGACGCTGATCGCCTGGGGGGAGCGTTCCGTGGATGCCGGGCTTGCAACCATCCTCAATTCCACCTCGCCGATCTTCACGTTCTTTCTCACTCTCGCGGTGGCCAATCAGGAAAGCCCGTCCTTCCGAAAACTCTTCGGCGTTGCCGCCGGGATGGCCGGCATTTGCCTCATCGTCGGCGTCCAGGCGCTCACGGGCCTTGGCGAGCAGCTTGCCGCGCAAATCGCCATAGTGGTGGCGACGATTTGTTACGCCGGAGCCGCCGTGTTCAGCCGCGGGTTCAAGGGTCTCGATCCGATGGCGCCGGCCGCAGGCTCGCTGCTTTGCGGAGCGGCGATCCTTATCTCCGTGAGTCTCGTGGTGGAGCAACCCTGGACGCTGGCGCCGTCCACGACTTCGATGCTCGCGCTGCTCGGACTTGCGGTGTTCTCGACGGCGTTTGCCTTCGTGATCTATTTCCGCCTGATTCAGACGCTGGGTTCCGTCGGAACGACGGCCCAGTCTTACTTGCGCGTGCCGATCGGCGTTGCGCTCGGCGTGCTGCTGCTCGGCGAGAGCCTGTCTCCGACCGCCTGGATCGGGCTCGGCTGCGTGGTTCTCGGCGTGGCCGCGATGACGATACCGGCGCGGAAGCAGCTTGCGATCAACGCTTCGCTACGAGGCTGAGCCTGCCCTTGCCGGCCGAAAAGAATAGCGCCATCCTGACCGCCAGCCGCGCCTTGAAAGCGCCGCAGGAACGATCAGGGCAGGGCCCGCACCGTGAATATTCGAGGCCTTGGCGTGGTAATGGGGGCATGGCTGCTGGCGCTTGCTTCATCCGCCGCGGGATGGGCGCAGGACAGTTTCCCCAACCGCCCGGTACGTGTCGTCAATCCCTATTCGGCCGGAAGCGTTGCCGACGTGTTCGGGCGCATCGTTACCCAGAACATGGCCGCGCAATGGAATGCGTCGATCATTCTCGAATCCAAATCCGGCGCCAATGGCTCGCTGGCGGCCGAAGACGTCGCGCGCGCAGCACCCGATGGATACACCTGGCTTCTTGTCACCACCTTCTTCACTACCAGCCCGTCGCTCAACCTCGTCTTGCGGTGGGATCCGGTGCGCGATTTCATCCCAATCGGGCAGATATGCCAGGCGCCGAATTTCTTCATCGTTCCCGCGTCGCTGCCGGTGAAAAATGTCGCCGAGTATGTGGCGCTCGCCAAGGCAAAACTGGGTACGCTGAATTACAGCCATCCGGGCAAGGGATCGACAGGGCATCTCGGCTTCGAACTGTTCAAGCGGCTGGCCGGTATCGACGTCGCGCCGATCGGCTATCGCGGCTATCCGCAGATGGTGGCCGATATCGCAAGCGGCCTGATCAACTCGACCTTCCTCTCCGCCAACCAGGCGCTGGCGCAGGTGCAGACTGGCACCATCAGAATAATCGCCACGATCAACAACGGCCGCTCGAAATACTTCCCCGATGTGCCGACGATGGCCGAGCAGGGCTTTGCCGAAGCGCAGGTGACGCCGTGGTTCGGCATCGTGGTACCGACCGGTACGCCGCAGCCGATTGTCGATCGCATCAGCAAGGCGCTGGAAGCCGCGCTTGCCACGCCGGAAGTTCGCGAGCGGCTGGACCTTGCCGGATGCGCGGCGAAAAGCGCGCCGCTTGGCGAGTTCGCCGACATCATCAAGTCGGACATCGCGCTGTGGGCGAAGGTCGTCAAGGACGCTGGTATTCCAGCGGATTAACCTTGCGAGACTTGTCGGCATGCGCGCCGATGGCCGTTAACCCTGCATGGGGTCGGCGCCATCGATGCATAGCAAGCTCCCACGGGACCTGATTCCGTCGTATAAAAGGGGACTGCCGTGAGCGGGTTCCGATGCCTAAGGCCTTTGCCGCAATCGTCCAACGGATACGGTCGTTCTCGCTTTCGATCGGCCAGCTGACCTTTGGCAGTTTCCTGCTCCTTTTGGCGATGATCGTGATGACCAGCGTCGCCAGCGTCGTCTCGATCCGTCACATCGGTGCGACCTTTGCCGAGTTGCAACACCTGCAAAGTCTTGGCGATGTGGTCGAGGAGATCGATCGCCGCACCAACGAACTGCGGCTGGCGGCGCGCGACTTCGTGACCGATCCGGCAGCGCCCTCCAGCCAGGTCTGGGAGGCGGCCTCCTCGCTGAGCGCGCTGTTGAAGAAAACGCGGCTGCAACTGGCCCCCGAGCAGCAGCAGATGATCGACGGCGTCACGCAGCGGCTCGCCAATTACCGCAGCGGAATCGAGCGCGTCACCGCCTTGATCGCGCGGCGCGCGGAACTGATCGCAGCACTGCCGCCGATCCGGCAGCGGTTCGAGGAGGCCATATCCGAAATCCCCGACCGGCCTACCGCGAGATCTCTGTTCCGGGCGCAGAACCAGGTTGCCGCGGCGCTGCTGGCGCGTGATTCCGCCTCCGCCGAGCAGGCCGCGCAAGACATGAAGAAACTCTCGATCGATGGTCCCGCGCTTCGCGCCGCGACCGATGCCTACGCGGATGCGATCATTTCGATCTCGGGGACCGAAGGCCAGATCGCCCAGCTCGACAGGGTGGTGCTGGGCACCGAAGGACAGATGATCAGTCGCGTGACCGATTTGCTGCGCGACCTCGGCAGCCGGAGAGAGCGCGTGCTGGCCAGCGATTTCGGCAGAACCCTGGCCAACGACAAATGGCAGAGCATCCTGCTCGGGTTATCCGGCGTGCTGATCGGACTTGCCGCAGCGCTGTTCGTGGTGCGCAGGACCGTCCGTCCGCTCAGGGCGATCGCCGGCGCCATTCGCGCGCTCGCCGGGGGCGAGAAGGATGCTTCTATCCCGGCAACCGGGGTGAACAACGAGATCGGCGACATCGCGCGCGCCGCCGAGGTGTTCCGCCGCTCGCTGGTCGACGCGGACACTGCGCGCGAGGCGGCGATCCGTGCTTTGGCAGAACAGCGCCTCGCCGAAGAAAGTTACCGCAAGCTGTTCGAGGGCTCCGTTGACGGAATCTACGTGACGACGCCGGCCGGCGCGCTCCTCAATGCCAACCCCGCGCTGGCGCGGATGATGGGATACGACACGCCGGAGGGACTGATCCGCGGCGCCGGTGATATCACCCACAGCGTCTACGTTCGCCCCGAGGCGCGCGCCGAATACCAGCGCCTGATGCAACGCGACGGCATGGTGCGCGAATTCGAATATCAGGTGCATCGGCGCGGCGGGGCGATCCTCTGGCTTTCCGACAGCGCCTCCGCAGTGCGCGACGAGAACGGGGAGATCGTCCGCTACGAAGGCACGGTACGCGACATCACCGACCAGAAGCGCGCCGAGGAGGCGATTGCCGTGGGCCGGCGGCTGTTGCAAACCGTCATCGACACCGTTCCGGCGGTTATCAACGTCAAGGACAAGCAGCTCCGCTATGTCCTGATGAACCGCTACATGGCCGGCATATTCGGAATCGAGCCCAAGGAGGCGATCGGCAAGACCACGTCCGACCTGATGTCGCGCTACGGCGCCCAAAAGACCGACGAAAGCGACAGGCGCGTGCTGGCGACGGGCAAGGAGCTCGGCTTCTACGAGGAAGAGTATCGCGATTCTTCCGGCAACCTGCGGTATTGGCTGGTGAACAAGCTTCCGCTGCTCGACGCCGAGGGCGGCATCGATAGCATCGTCACCGTTGGGCTCGACATCGGCGAGCGCAAGCGGGGCGAACAGGAGATGCGCCAGGCCAAGGATGCGGCCGAAACCGCCTTGCGCAATTTGCGGGAAACCCAGAACTCGCTGATCGAGGCGGAGAAGCTTGCCGCCCTCGGCCGCCTCGTGGCGGGGGTCGCCCACGAAGTCAACAATCCCGTCGGCATCAGTCTGACGGTCGCCTCATCGCTGGAGCGCAAGACCGCGTTGTTCGCCAGTGAGGTGGCGCGCGGCGACGTCAGACGATCGAGCCTCAATGAGTTTCTTGAAACCAGCCGCGACGCCTCATCGCAGCTTGTCGCCAATCTCAACCGCGCCGCCGAACTAATCACCTCGTTCAAGCAGGTCGCCGCCGATCGGAACTACTCGGATCAGCGGACCTTCGACCTCGCTGATCTGACCGAGCAGGTGGCCATGAGCTTGCGGCCGGGCCTGCGCAAACACCATTTGACGCTCAACGTCGATTGCCAGCCCAACCTCATCATGAACTCTTACCCCGGTCCATATGGACAGGTGCTCACCAACCTGTTCCTGAATTCGGTGGCGCATGCTTTTCCGGACGGCAGGGCCGGGACGGTGGATATCAGGGCGCGCGAAGCCGGCAAGGACAACGTCGAAATCATCTTTTCCGACGATGGTTGCGGCATGAGTCTGGACGTCCGGCGCCGGGCGTTCGACCCGTTCTTCACGACACGGCGCGATCAGGGAGGCACCGGACTCGGGCTGCACATCGTCTATAGCATCGTGACCAACCGTCTGGGCGGCCGACTTGAGCTCGATTCCGAGCCGGGCAGGGGGACACGAATCCGGATCATCCTGCCGCGCGTCGCACCGCTGGAGCAGGCCGCGGAGTAGTGTCAATTTCGGGTGAAGGGCTAATCGCTCTCGGCCAACTTTCGCAACGTGGCCTTGAATATCTGGCTGGCCTTGCCGACAAGCGCCGTGCCGCTCATTTCCGCCGCGGTGTCGGTGAACGTGCCGGAGACGCCGATACCGACCGGACTCGGCCCGCCGAACAGCGGGTTGGCGTCGGGGCTGGAAGTGTGGCGCTGAACCAGAACCTCGCCCTTGAAGGTGTTTTCCTTCACCGTGTAGCTGCCGGTGTAGAACAAGAAGGCATCGCCGCCGAGGATCTTGCCGTCCCGGAACAGCACCACGCCGCTGCCCTTGCCGGAGCGCCCGTCCTGGAGGCTGACATGGATCGAATACAACCCATTCTTCATGATATGGCCGATCAGCAGGTCCGTCGCAGCGAACCCGGTGAGATGGTTATGCCAAAGTGCGGCACAGAGCGTCAACGTCGCATGTTGGCTGCGGCGGCCCTATCTTGGGCGTCGCGCGCCCGGATTGGTTTGGAAGCGCAGCTATTAAGCGTATTTCTTGTCGCGCTCCAGCAGCTCGATCGAGATGCCCTGCGGCCCGCGAATGAAGCAGATGCGGACGCCCGGCCGAATGGTAACGGGCTCCTTGGTAAACTCGACGCCCTTGGCCTTGATCTCGGCGGCGACGGTATCGATGTCCTTGACCGTCAGCCCGAAATGATCGAGTCCCTGGTAGGGGGTCACCGGTGGCGCCTTGACGCCGTCGCCTGCGGTGACGGGGGCGATGAAGATCATGGCGCCGCCCAGCCTGACGTCGATGCGCCCGGGGCTGCGGATGATCTCGCCGCCAAGAATGTCTTCAAGCCAGCCTGCCGTCGCCTCGGGATCGGGACTGCGCAGATGGACGTGGTCCCAGGTCACTACCGGCATTTTTTGTATCTCCAATCGGCTGATTTGACGCCGCCTGCCGCGGCGATTTGAGGAAATGCGATGCGCTGATCGCGTCGCCGACTTTAGCGTCGAGGCTCGGGTGTGGCTATACCCCGGCCGCACGACCGGCCGCTGTCGCCCGAGATTGTCGCCTTTCGATGGAACCATCTTCGAATTCGCGAATTGAATTCACGGCGACGGAACCGCGCAATCTGGTGTCGTATCGAGCCCGCGGTCTAATGCCCGTGCGGCTTGTTTGCTGTGCGGTGCAATAGCCGGTCCGTTTTGCCGCAGCGATGGCACGATCATGACGGACAGTTTTCTCCATATCGATTCGACCGGGCTTCCCGGGCAAGCGAACCTCGCCGGCGGCCATTTTTCGGGTTCGGCTGGCAAAATAACCCTAAGCAATCTCAGGACAGCCATTGGCTGGCTGCCGATTGTCGTGATCCTGGCGGCAGCGCCGTCGCTGTTGCTGACGAACCTTGCCCGCAAAGCGACAGTCACCAAGCCGGTGCATACGGCGACTGCCGTAGTCCGATCGGCGCCGACGGCAACGGTCGGTCTGTTCAGAGAGCCGTCGTTCGATCCCTTGACCTCCGAGGCGATCACCCCCGAGCAGCCCGCGCCGGTCGATGGTTTGAAAATTTCATCGCAATCGTGGCGCAGGGGCGGGCTGGGGTCCAATGCGTTCGTCACGATGACGCTGCGCAATACCAACGATTACGCGACCAGGGATGTCGAGATGTCCTGTGCCTTCGCCCGGCCGGATGGCAGTCATCTGACCGACCGGACGCGGCTAATTCATGACACGATCAGCCCGAAGAGCCGGAAAACCTTTGTCCGGATGCATGTCGGCTTTGTCAACGTCAACGCCGCCAAAGCCAAGTGCTCGTTGGTCGCGGCGAGCCATGCCTAGATGAAGTCCAGATCAAGGCAATTCTTCGAAAAAGGCGTAACAAAGCACTAACGCGGTTACATGCCGCAACAACCGCCAGGAACGAATCGCGCCATCCCCCGTTGAGCCAGTGTCGGCGTTTTCGCGCGGATGGAGCGACTCTGAAATGCCCCTGGTGCGATATTTCCTCTTTGTTGGTGGAGCGTTGCTGGCAGTGCTTTTCGTTGTCGACACCTATCTGCCGCAACCGCCGGCCACCGAACACACCAATGCCGCGGTCGATCTTTCCATGATAAGGATTCATTCCGATCGGAAATGGCCGGAGCGCGTCGTCTTCGATACCTCCCTTCCGACTATCAGGCCGCCGGCAACGACGATCGCCGAGGTGAAAGTTCAACAGCCCGCAAGCGTTGCTGATTTACCTGCGAAGGTGCGCGTGCGCGAGGCCTTTGCGCAATTCACCCCAAATCCGCTCCGGCCCACAGATCCCAGAAAGGTCGAGCCGAAGCCGAAACGGAACTCCGTGGCCAAGAGCCATGTGGGCCCGCCGACCATCCTGGTCGCGCAGCAACCGCGCTTTGGTCTCTTCGGCAACAACATCTGGTGAGCCGGCTCGCTGTCGTGCCGGCGCCGGGCTATGTTGCGAGCTGCGATTTCGTCGTTGTCGTTAAAGGAATTGGCGCTGTACGATCACCAGGTGCGGCGAAGGACGACCGGTCCGGTGGCGCTCAACCGACGGCAGCAGAGACCGGCGCTGCGGAATCATGTTCCGGCTGGTTGCGATCCGGCAATGTGGGCCGTCGAGCCGATTCAGCGCCTCCAGCCAGGCATCGAGCAGGGGGTTGCGCCGCCGAAGCGCCCGCATTGCCTTCTCGCCATCGCCAGCCAGAATCCCCATGGCACCAGAATAGCGCGCGATGGTTGAAAAGTAGTTGCCAAACCTTATTTGCGCCGCCCTTCCAGGGGGGATGATCGACGAGTTGCCTGCCCCAAATACTGGATTGCCATTGTCGGCAACAAACCGAAAGTGAAGTCGAGCCGCCGATTCAACCCGCAAGGGCCCAAGCCGGCAAAACGCCCTACGGTGAAGCCTGCTGCCTCCAGCTTCCGGGCTAGTTCCTCCGGCCGTATGAAGAGCAATGGATCATGGGTGCCGCGAGGGAGAAGCCGAATGACGTTCTCCCCGATCGTAACCAGCAGGAATGACGCCATTCGGGTTCTATTGATGGTGTCAAAGAGAAACAAACCATTGGGGCGCAGCACACGCCGGACTTCAAAAAGCACCCGCTGGAGGTCCTCGACATGTTCAAGCACGTCGACACAGACGACAATGTCAAAGACGTCGTTGGCGAACGGCAGGCTTTCGCCGCGGGCAGGGTGATAGTCGATTTCCAAATCGTTCGCCTCGGCGTGACGCCGCGCTGCAGCAATCGCCGATTCTGACGGGTCGATGCCGGTGACGTCAGCGCCCCTTTTCGACAGAGCTTCGGCCATGAACCCTCCGCCACAACCCAGGTCCAGGACTGCTTTGCCTCGCCAGTCGCCGACGATCGGATCAAAGAAGGCAAAACGAGCCGGGACCAGGTTTTGCAACGTCCGTAGCCAGCGTGTCTTCTCGCCCCACCAATCAGCGGAAACGTCATAGATGGAAAGGTCGTTGCGGTGGATCGGCGGGCGTGGCCACGGCAACCAGTAGGGAACGCGATTCTCATAGGCGAGGAAGGTCTGCCCAAACCGTCGCCTGAATCGCTTTTCCTTCAATAGGGGACCAACCAGACAATAGGTCGTCAAGAACAGCGCGATGGCCAGCTGATCCGGCGTCCAGGTTGGAACCGCCCAAAGGGTAAGCGCGAACGCGACATAGATCGGTTGCCGTACAATGCGGAATAGTCCTGTCGTCGGCATTGGCGGATATACCGCCGACCGGTTGTTTGCGATCGCCCACCAACCCAAAAATCCGGTCTGCAGCGCAAGACCGGCGTCCCAAATGGCCTTGAGCAGCAAGAGCCAAGCTACCGTGTAGAGACTGCTCATGAACCAAAGCACGGTACCCGTAGCACGCCACCAGATTACCCCACTTGGTGTCCATAGAGCGAACAGCAGGAAGACCTGAATAGATGCCAGAATCGCGTAGGTAGTGGTCGCCATGCCCGAGCCGATGGTCGCCGGCGCCAATCGCTTCAGGATGGTGGCGCCGAAAGACGACAACAACAGCGAATGGAAGATTGCGAATTGAACCAATAACAGCGCGTTGGCGAGCGCGCTCCATGATGTTGGGACACGCCCAAAGGACCGGCTCATTCCGAAAAACATCGCCGCGATCATCGTTCCGACGCCGACGACAAAGAGCGTGTGACAAACTATTCCATAGGCAATGGCGGTTGCCCGGTGGGTTTTGGATGTCTCCGTAGGCGCTGGAACGGGACTCAAACTGAGAACCTCTCCGGGGGGTAGGGGACAAGGTCTGCTTGCATCAACGCTGGGCGGTGAGGGTCGGTGGAAAACGATAGCCGTGTGTCCGGAACGGACCATGGAGGGGTGGCGCGCTCGGAGAGATTTGAACTGCTCCACTAAGATATTCAGATGTCGAGAGGTTTTCGTTTCGATTTGGCCCAAGGGACAAGTCGAGGGGCAGGGAGGAGCGGTGCCTTTGGATTAATATGTTGCTCCGGGATTCTAGGGCAACCGGGTAACCAGCGGTTCCTACCCGCGCAACCACTTCCATTGTAACTCATTCGCCGTTCCGGTCTAATCGCCGGGACGGACTTTTATTTTCGGGGGAAGGGGACAGCCCCGTGAACGATGTCAGCCAGGTATCTGATTTCGCGATGCCGGGTTGAACTCCCCGACCTTCGGTTTACAAAACTACCGTTCAATGGCGGGATGTAAGTATTCCCAGGTGTTTAGCGGTACAAGAACATGCAGCGAAAGGTGCCGAAGGGCCGGTGCAGTCCAGCGGGGACAGTTGGGGGACAGTTGCACTGAAATGGGGAATAATCTTCTCTACGGGCTTCTATGGCCCTTCTGAAGGCATGTTGCGGATTGGCGACACTGCGTGTGAGTCTCGACGTTAGCAACTGCACCGAAGCGGCCTCACCGCGCGGCTCTGGCGGCGCGGGATTTTGCTGGATTATCCCGAACGGTCTATTTCGACTGTGATCGCCAGTCAGCAGCCGTCAACAGGGCGAGCTCTCGCTTGTATCTGGCATTGATGTCGCTCTCATCCTCTGGCTTATCGACCATATCAAGCATTATCTCCATGAGGACACTGCCGATGGCATGAACGGCCTCATGGCGGTCGAGCCCTTCGTCCAACAACCGTTCGAGCGTCTCGGGCACCGGCGTTACCTCGCCCAGTGCAACCTGGTTTTCGACAACCACATGGGCCACGGCATGAAGCTCCGGAGTTTCAAGTTGCGCTCCGATGTGACGATGGTAATCAATCACCAGGTCAATCCGTTTCGTCTCATCGAGTTCGAGCCAAATCTCTGGATCGGGTCGCTCAGTCGCATCATATTGCATGGCAAATTCTCGTGCTGCCCACCGGCCGAAATTACGAAAATTATAGATCATAGCCAGCCCCCTTCGATGTCCGCAAATTGAACCATGCCTGGAAGGCGCAAGATCACGATCGAGACTCTGACTGAACTGGGCGCCCAAAAACTCGCCGAGTTGCTGCTAGCTGAGGCGGCCGGAAACAGGCAATTGAAGCAAGCCCTGGACTTGGCGATCTCTGCCAAGGAAGGCCCAGTCGTTCTCGGGGCGAGCGTTCGCAAGCGACTTGCTGGCTTCGTCATATCGCGTTCCATGCCGTCTTATGAGAGAGGCCGCAAGATCATCGTCGAACTTGATGGACTGCGCACGATGATCGTCGAAAATATCGGCATCGAGAATCCCCGGCTTGGGTTCGAACTCCTCTGCGAGCTAATTGAATTGCACCCCTCGATCCTGGAACTCGTCGATGACAGCAACGGCCTTGTCGGGGACGTCCTCACTACCGCCTGCGATGACCTCGGACCTTTGGCGGAACGAGCAGGTATCGATCCGGAAGCGCTGGCTGCCTTGGTGTTTCAGAAGATCACTAACAACCACTACGGAATATATGACGGTTTGATCAGAAGCCTCGGTGCGGCTCTGGGCCAGGAAGGTCGGGCAAAGCTGCGAGGATTGCTGCTGGAGCGGCGTCAACAGTACCTGACCGACGATAAGGTCGCGGGCGTTACCGCCGGCCGCGGTGATTTCACCCTAAGTGGTCTGTCGCTTGCACTGCGCGAAATTGCCGAGCTTGAGAGCGACACAGATGCCTTCATAGACACCTACCAGGGCCGTGACCTGACAAACCCATATTTTGCAAGCGAAATCGCAGTGCAATTGCTACGGGCCGGTCGAGCCAAGGAGGCTTTGTGTTACCTCGACCGGGCGCAACCATCAGAGCAGAACCGACATTTCGGACAACTCAAGTGGACCGATGCCCGTATTGCCGCGCTTGAAGCTCTAAACCACGCGGACGAAGCCCAGGCTCTGCGACTGGCGTTCTTCCAAGTCCATCTCAGCGTATCCCATCTGCGCGCGTACCTTCACGCACTGCCCGATTTCGAAGATTTCGAGGCGGAACAACGGGCGCTCGATCATGTAGGGGGACATGCCAATGTTCATGCGGCGCTGTCCTTCCTGGTCGAATGGCCGGCTCACGATCGTGCCGCTAAACTGGTACTGTCACGGAATAAGGAAATCGACGGCGATCGCTACGAACTGCTTGATCCGGCAGCTAGCCTTATTGAAGGAAAATACCCATTAGCCGCGGTTTTGCTCCGGCGCGCGCTCATCGAGGTCACGCTGCGGAAGGCCCGTGCCACACGCTATAAGCATGCCGCGCGGCATGTCCGTGAGATCGATAGTTCGAATTCGCAAATTAGGGACTACGAGAATTTTGAGACGCACGACCAGTTCATGGAGAGGTTACGAAAGACCCATCCGCGGAAGACGGGATTCTGGCCGCTGCTGCGCGATTGAAACTCCCACCGGATGTCCGGTGTTGGGAGAAGAGCGGAAAACATGTGCTCGGTTGGAGATTTTCCGCTGGCAACCCTTCTCGGACATCGCTTTCGTTAAGCCGTGAACGTGTAAAGGGTTCCAACATTTGATTGGAAGACCTTTCCCGGCATTTCGCGCCGAACCATGTCGTAGAACGGCTCGCCCGTACAGTGTGCCGGCACGATGTAGTCAGGATTGATTTCCTTCAATGCCGTAATGATCTGTCGAAAGTAATCGTCGTCGAGTGGTGGTACGAGATGGAACCCGCCAATAACGGCATGCACCTTTTGGATTCCTGAAGCAACTTGTGCCTGTCTGATGGTGTTGATGACGCCACGATGACTGCACGATGTCAGAACAACCAAACCCTTGTCCTTCAGCAGGAAGTTTGTTCCGATCTCGTGCTCGAAGTCGTCTACCACGAATTCTCCGGTGTTCTTTGCGGATGAGATCTTATCCGGGAAGCAGCCAAAACCGTTGACGACACCAACTTTCTCACGAGTCGACCGAAGCGGCTTTTCAAAGCTGCTCTCAGCGATTTTTCCTGTGGTGAAGGCGTGATCAGCGACGATGGCAGGCCCCTCCGCCATCATGAGCACAAGGTTCGAGTCCTTAATCGCTTGGCGATCGAGTGCCCCAAATTGTCCGCCGCTCGTAGCTGTTCGCGTACAGAAGCAGTCTTCGCCGCCGACGAAGAATGGCAGATTTTTCTTGAGTTTGTCTCTCGTTGCAGAGAGAAACCCAACTAATCCGCCAAAATGATCGTAGTGGCCATGGCTGAGCACGAAAGCATCGAATTTTTCCGCCTCGATCTTTAAGACTTCCATGTTGGTGAGTAGCGTTACGGGGTTATATCCAAAATCGACCAGGATGTTGCGCACCTCATTGCCGCGCTGGGACTCAGCGTGCATTGAGAGTCCCCATTCTCCGACCAAGGTAACACGTGGTGGAGATTCTGGTGTTTCATTGCCTTGCATTCGCTCGATGGTAAGACCATTGAGCTTTTGCGATGTGGCGTATCTGCGAACAATAATGTCGCTGACGATTCGAACGCTCAAACGATCGACCTGCGGGACCACCCCCCTAAGCGCCTGAGCTTGGGCGCTTCGCCCATTTGCGATCAACGTCCCAACCATTGGTGAGACAAACCCTGCGCCTCCCGCGCAAAGGAGGCCGCGTCTCGATATGGAAGAAGGTCGAGTAATGCAATCACACGAGCCGAACAGCATCGCAGCGTCCTCCCGTCGCCCTCCCAGCAAATGCTTAGTGCTCAAGCTACTCGCGAAACGTGCCGACGGGCGTTGATGTGAATCAAAGAGCGATTCTCGCCAAGGTATGCGGTAGGGGAACCAACAAATCAATCAACCAGCCAACACATTGTTGGTCGCAAAACGTTCATTTCCGGTTGTGGCAGATTTTGTTGCAAAAGTCTTTTTGGGGTGACGAACGAAATTTTCTAGGACCGCTGATGCGTTTCGTGGCAAAAGATGTGAGGGGCCTCATCGCTCATCAGAAAAACGGCCACGGAGCTTCGTATCGGCGCCACAGAGTATTGCAGCGGCGGAATCGCCTAAAATTCGACTTTCGCGAGATTTTCGGTGTCGTCCGATTTTCGACTTTTGCAACACTATCGGCACTTTTGAGACATGCCGAATGACCCGGATGATGTCCGCTAATCGGGGAAGACCGGAAGTGAACGGCGCGCGGTCAAAGTGATGCGATTGACCCAAAGCGGAGTGCGCCAGGAAGCTGGCAAAGAATAGGAGGTGAAAGTCCCCCATGGGGTAAGGACTAGCCATCCGCCCCGACCCCGAGTGATGCGCGGCGTCCCGCGAGGGCCGACGTGAAGCGTTCACAGG